>Ga0209087_1001834_pt1 | contig 12372 bp, 9 predicted proteins | sample S_130805_EF_Meta_FD_187321 | JGI IMG/M metagenome (GOLD analysis project Ga0209087, IMG submission 187321) | Freshwater microbial communities from Lake Simoncouche, Canada to study carbon cycling - S_130805_EF_MetaG (SPAdes) (version 2) | ecosystem: Environmental > Aquatic > Freshwater > Lake ...
ACGCGCCGCGCGCCTGATTGCTGCCGAGGATGCCGACGAGGTCGACAACCTGGCCCTTCAACTCTTCAATCTGCTGCTGGGCGCGATCAATAATTCCAAGGCGCTCCCCAACCTGTTGGAGCTGCTCGGTAGTGCCCTTTGCGCCAGCCGCTAGCGCCTGCTGCACGCTCTCTCGGTCGCGGTTGGATTGCTCCACCAGCCCTTGCACCATGGCCGCAAGCTGTGCCGCCTGCATCGCTGTGCTCTGGTCGGGTGGGGTTGGGCGCCCGGCGCGCAGCGCTGCATAGATTGACGCAGCGGCGGTGATGCCGGTGAGGAGCACGGCGAGTGCGACGAGTAGATCGTTCATGCCAGCCATCTTGCCTGATCAGCGTGCCGACTGTTTGGCACAGCGGCGCGGCCGCGGGGCGGAGTTACGCGCCGGGGACGGGAGCTGCGCGCTCGAGGAATTCAGGGATGCGCGTGAGGTCGACGTTCCCGCCGCTCAGAATGATGACAACGCGATCGCCAGGAATCACAGGGATGCGGCCAAAGAGGAGCGCGGCGAGTGCGGCGGCGCCAGCAGGCTCCACCACCTGCTTGAGGCGCTCCATGGCGAACCGCAGGCCACCGAGAATCTCTTCGTCGGGGAGGGTGACGAGGCCATCAAGGAGCGACGACGCGAGTGGGAGTGTCCACGACCCAGCGTAGGGTGCACCCAGCCCGTCAGCCACCGTTACTGGAGTAACGGGTACGACACCACCAGTATCGACCGCCTGCTTCACTGCAGAGGAGCCGTCGGGCTCAACGCCATAGAGGCGAATCTCAGGCTTGAGTGCTCGAAGTGCAACGGATGCGCCGCAGAGCATGCCGCCGCCGCCGAGGCCACCGATCACAACATCAGCTTCTGGGATCTGTTCAAGGATCTCAATGCCCATGCTGCCGTGACCGGCAATCACAAATGGATCATCAAACGGGTGGGCGTCGATGAGGCCGCGCTCTGCAACGAGCTTGTTCTTCAGCTCGCCCGCGGTGCCCATGTGCCCTTCCACAAGATGCACGGTCGCGCCATACGCTTTGCAGGCGGCGATCTTTGCTGGCACGGCCTTCGCGGGCATCACGACCTCGACAGGGATGCCGTAGGCACGACCCGCCCAAGCGTATGCGGCGGCGGCGTTGCCCGCGCTAAAGGTGATGATGCCGCGGCGCTTCACCTCGTCAAGGCCGAAAAAATCAACGAGTCGAGAGACGCGGTTCAGCATGCCGCGAACCTTGTACGAGCCGCTGCGCTGCAGATGCTCGGACTTAAACCGCACGCGTCCGTCGCCGAGGAGCGGGCCGCCGCTGCGGCGCAGGGCGTCGGCGGCGCCGACTGAGGAGAGGATCGGCGTGATGTGCAGCTTCCCTGCGGTGCGCTGGACCGCATCCTTCACCGCCTTCAAATCCATGCTGAACGGCTCGCCCGTCAGGGGGTCAGTGGTCGGCAGGGGCGGATAGGCGGGGCGCTGTTCGCGAGCGGATAGGTCGGGCATGGGGAGAACGGTAGTACATGCGCGGGGGGAGCAGGTAGCCTGTGCGCATGCTGGAGATTCGACCTGCGACCTTTGAGGAGATCCTGAACCTGCGCCACGAAGTGCTGCGCGCAGGACGGCCGTTAGAGAGCGCCTACTACCCGGGCGACGAGGCTGGCGCTGGGGCGCACTGGGGCGCCTGGAGCGGCGGCGAACTCGCCTCCTGCGTCTCGCTCTATTCGGTCGAGGGTCCCAGCATCCAGCTCCGCGGCGCGGCGACCGCCCCCCACTGGCGCAACCAGGGGATCGGTGAGGCGCTGATGCGTGCCGCGATCGCCGCCTGGTGGTCGGACCCGAGTGCCCCGCGCGACCTCTGGTGCAACGCACGCGTCGCGGCCATCACCCTCTATGAGCGCCTCGGCTTTGTCGCCGAGGGGGAGCGCTTCGAGTTCCCCCAGGTCGGTCCGCATCAGCGCATGCGCTGGGTCGCCCCATGATCGGCGCACTCTTCGGCGTGATCGCCGCCTTCTCGTGGGGTGGTGGCGACTTCCTGGGCGGGCTCGCAAGCCGTCGCCTCCCAACCTTCCTGGTAGTCGCAGCGAGTCAGACGGCGACGCTTGCGCTCCTTATTCCCGCTGCACTGATCACAGGGGGCGTTCCGCCGGCTGGTAATGCCCTGTTCACTACCGCGCTCGCCGGAATTGTCGGCGGCACTGGTGTGCTCTTGCTCTATCACGGGTTTGCACACGGTCGCATTTCGATAGTCGCGAGCATCGCAGGCACACTCTCTGCATTGATTCCCGTTGGGGTCAGCATCCTGCAGGGTGAGATTCCATCACTCCTTCGACTGGTTGGATTCTTGGCGGCAATCGTTGCGATCATCATCGTTTCGACGAGTGCCGTTGAGCATGCCGTCGCTGGCGAGGCGGGTGCGCACGCCGATGCATCGAGTGGCGTAGCGGCTCGCGGCGGTGCGTTCTACGGAGTGGCAGCTGGCATCTGCTTTGCAGGTTTCAGCCTGATCTTCGCCGGTGTTGAATCCGACGCAATCGTGTGGCTCATCACCATCCTGCGTATCGCTAGCGTCTCCGCGCTGGCGCTGGTCTTCATTGTGGCTCGCTTGGTTGGCCGTCGGCCACCCGGCGATGAGCCGATTCGCGCCGGCGCAATTCCCACGGGCCTGCTGCCACGACTGCGTCTGCTGCTGCTCCTCACTGTGGCTGGGACATGTGAAACCGCGGGGAACCTCTTCTTCTTCCTCTCGTCTGGGGAGAGTGGCGTAGCGGTGGCGGCGGTCTTCACCTCGGTCGCGCCAATCACCACGGTGATCTTTGCGGCCCTGCTACTGGGAGAACGCGTGAACATTCGCCAAGGCTTGGGGATTGCCCTTGCAGGCGTTGCAACCATTGCCATCGCCCTGGGCAGAGTGGCGTAGACGAACTGTTACAGACCCGCTACTATCGCTCTCCCATGACTGATACATCGCCTGTAGAGCCGACGCCCATCGCGATCGACCGCGCCAGCGGCGCGTTGCGACTCGCTGAGCGAACCATCACCCTCACCGGCACAGAGCTGCGACTCCTCTCGCTCCTGATCGAGCGACTCGGCGACGCCGTCTCGCATCAAGAGATTCGTGATTATGTGTGGGGTGAGAACTGGGCCGGCGGCGACGAGGCGCTGCGGGTTGCCGTCAATCGACTTCGAAAGAAGTTTGAAGGAAACCAGCGACGCCCGCAGATCCTGGTGAGCGTTCGCGGTATCGGCTACCGCCTGATCGGCACGCGCCAGGCGTAGTGCCCCGCTACAGCTGCGCGAAGAGCGGCTTCAAAAACTGGCTCTCAATCACGAGAGCGATGTACGCCACGGGAAAGCTCGCGAAGAGACCGAGCACCGCTGACCACCCAGACCGCTCCGTGCCCTTTCCGTCTGCGCGCGGTTGTGGAACGATCAGATAAGTGATGAGGCTGCCGAAGATCACCGTGCCGAGCACCAAGAGTGCCGCCGCCTCAGTGCGCAGATCTCTCCCGCCGATGACGCTGCTTAAATCGGCGCCGCTACGCAGTGCGCGCTCCACCTGTAGGTCGTAGAGGAGATACCCGAGCGTCAAGAGTGCGGCGATAGAGACGTTCGAGAAGACGGCGCGAAAGACCGGCTTCGGTGCATGCAGCAACTGATAGATGCGACGGCCAATGAAGCCACGTGGTTGGCGTGACTTAGCCATGCAAGATTTCGATGGTCGGCCGCTTCGGCAGCGTCTCAGGGGTGTGCGCGGCGAAGAGGGCGATCAGCTCGGCGACGCGCGCCACCTCAGCCTCGGTGTTCCAGAAGCCCCACGAGGTGCGAAGTGCGGCGGTGGAGCCTGGGCGGCCGTCGATGGCTGGGAGGCTCGGCACGCGGCGCGTGATGGCGAAGGCGCGACGTGTGAGCTCTTCCACGAGCTGTTCGGGCTTCCAGCCAGCCACGCGGAGCGAGACGATCGTGGCGTGCCCACCGGCTGGGGCGAGCATCTGCACCCCTGGCAGGTCGCGCACAGCGGCGTGGAACTCGGCGGCGAGTCGCTGGGCACGGTCTGTGGCCCACGGCAGGCCAACCTGCATCGAGAGCCAGCCCGCCGCTCGGGCGGCCCCTGAGAGCGCTGGGCGGCTGAATCCCGAGACTTGGTAGCGACGCGCGTCGGAGCGCAGGGTCCCCACCCCATTCAGTGGTTGCCCATCGAACGCCATGTAGCCGCCAATGATCGGGCGGAAGGTATCGGCGGCAAGCGCCTCGCGCGACACGCGCATGCCGGCGAGCCCTTCGACGCCAAGGAGCCACTTCTGCGATGGGAAGGCGAGAAGATCGGGGTTGAGCGCATCAATGTCATCGCGCAGAGCGCCGACCCCCTGGGCGCCGTCGAGCACCGCGGTGATACCTGCAGCGCGCGCCGCCGCGAGCAGTGGCGCAACTGGGAGAACTCGACCGCTGATCCATGAGACGCGTGAGAGGAGAAGGAGCTTCGTTGGCGCGACAAGCAGCGGCAGCACGCTGGCTACGATCTCGTCATCGCTGAGTGGCTCGCTAGCGGAGTTGCAGAGTGAGAGGGTTTGGATGACGACGCCGGTGCGCGATGCAAGTGCGGCGAGACTGCCACGAATCGCCGGGTACTCCTCGTCGAACGTAACGATGCGATCGCCAGCGCGCCACTCCATGCCAAGAATGGGTCGGAGCACCAACTCGGTGGTGCTGTGGCCGATGGCAACTAGCTCGAGATCGGTGGCGAGCACGCCGGCGAAGACGCCGCGCAACTCGTTGGCGCGCTCCTCGACATCATCCATGGCGTACTCGGTGGCGCGTCCGGTCTGCAACTCTTGATCTTGCACAGCCCGCATCGCAGCTTCGACCTCAGCTGGCACCGGTCCGTAGCTTCCCGCATTCAGGTAGATACTCGCCTCAGTCGAGGGCATCAGTTTGCGAAGTTCGGTGACCTTCTCAAGATCGCTCATTCAGTCTCCCCTGTCGCTCCGGCGGAGGCGCGGCAGCGCGCCTCAATCGCTGAGAGCGACGCTACCTGATCAGGGCCCAGGTCGGTGCGGAAGCGCACGATTCGTGCGCCACGCACGCTATAGCCTGAACCGCTGCGCGCGCTGCGGCGCAGCTCGTCAAACGAGACCTCTACGACGATGCGCGGCTCGACGCTGCGATAGTTGCCAAGCTGTGCAACGGTGTGCGCCTCAAACCAGCGCCCCATCTCGCTCATCTCGCGCTCCCCCAACTGTGCCGAGGCACGGCCAAGCGTTGTGAGTCGACCAGAGAGATCGTCGCGTACGGCGAAGGTCAACTCAGATAGGAGCGTTCGCCGCCGTCCGACGCCGTACTCCACACCAACCACCACGCAGTCAACACTATCGATAGGGTGCTTCAACTTGAGCCACGCCGATCCGCGTCGGCCTGGGGCGTACGCGGCGGTAGTTGACTTCAGTACGACCCCTTCGGAGCCGCGCATGCGTGCGGCGATGAACTCCGCCTCAATCTCTTCGATCTCTTGGACGACGCGCTGCGGTGCTACGTCAATGACACCGCCACTCCCTTCGACGATCCTGAGCGACGCGAGCGTGGCGTGCCGCTTGTGGAGCGGCGCGCCGATGAGGAGTTCGGCTCCAAGAGCGATCAGGTCAAAGGCAACGAACTGCACAGCTGTTCGTTCGCGTTCGTGCAGGGTTGTCTCTGCGCCGCTCAGCCGTGACTGCACCGCGCTTACCGGAAGTGGGTGCCCCTCCTCAAAGGCGACGATCTCGCCGTCGAGGATGAGCGAATCGGCCAGCTGCGCCGCGGCGGCGGCAATCTCGGGGAAGGCAACAGTGATGTCGTTTGTATCCCGACCGTAGAGTGCGACCTGGCCGTCCGCTACGTGCAGCTGCGCGCGGATCCCGTCGTACTTGTCTTCAACCGCAATGGCTCCCGCGGTGATTTCGCTCAGACGCTCCATTGCGTCGGCGGCACTCGCGGCGGGTGCGGCGAGCATCGCGGGGATCGGGTGGAAGTAGCGGAGGCGCGCTTCACCTAGGGCTCCGCGCTTGGCGAGAAGTGCAACCCGACCGGCATCCCCTTCAAGGGTGATCGCCCATCGCACAGCGCTCAACTCAGCACCGAATGCTGAGGCGATCGCACCCTCTAGTAGCCCGTCGCGGAGGCCAATCTGTACGTCGCCGGAGAGCATGCGCACGATGTACTTCGCGGCGATCGGTGAGGTTCCATAGAAGAGCTGCATCAGCAGGTCGTGGCGCCGCTGCCCGCTCGCGCCACGAATGGCGGCGAAGGCTTCAGGGAGGGATCTGAGCGTTGGGGCGGAGCCCGCCCCTGCGACTGGCGCTACCCCTGTGGCGCTGGCGATGGCGCTACTCCGCACCTGGGCGTGGCGCTCCTCGCTTGCGGCAGCCTCGCCGGCGATCGGCCGCTCACTCTCGAGCAGCTCCTCAACGGCGGCACCGATATCACCCGTCTCGTCGAGGATCTTGGCAAGGGAGCCGGCTGGTGCCCCCGCGACCTCCTCTACCGCCTTCGCAAGGGTTGGCCATGAGATTGCCCCCGCTTGGGCGGCACCGCGGCTACCGAGGAGGCGGCAGATCACCTCAAGGTCAACCTCGTCGGCGCCGCGAAGGGCATCCGTAAAGAGGCGAGCCTTCTCTGAGGTCCGGGAGGCCCCCTCAATCTTGCGCGCCAATTGCATCCAACTAAGCATCTGGAGGATCGTATACCGTGACCGCGTGGTCGGAGAGCAGCCTCAGGGATCTATCGGCGGACACGAGGCGGTACTCGTGGGCGAGCGGGTAACCCTACGCCCGCACTCGTCTGAGACGCTTCCCGCCCTCAAGCGCTGGTACGCCGACCCGGAGCTGGTCCGCCTTGCGCGACACCGAAACGCACCCCTGACCGGCGAAGAGGTTGATCGCTTGGTCCGTGAGCGCTTCACCACCGCTCAGATGCTCGCCTTCGCCTTGTATGAACGCCTTGATCAGGCTGAACAGCTCATCGGCAGTTGCACGCTTGCAAATCTTGACATCGAGAACGGTACCGCGACCTTTCATCTGATGATCGGCGAGCCCGATGCTCGCGGACGCGGTCTCGGCAGCGAGGCGACACAACTTGTCACCCGCTTCGCCTTTTCAGCGCTTGGTCTACATCGCATCAGCCTTACCCTCTTCGCTTTTAACGAACCTGCCCTGCGCTGTTACCTCAAGGCCGGATTTACGGTCGAGGGACGGATGCGCGACGCGATCACACGAGATGGACGTCGCTGGGACGAGATTCAGATGGGGCTACTCGCTTCCGAAGCGTCGTAGTGCGAACGGTTACGCGCGGAACGCCGCTCGTATCATTTCGATGAATCGATCCCGATCTACGCGATACACCACGCGGCAATTCGGCGTACGCTTCGTATTACCTAGATGATCAACGATCGTTTGGCCGCGCTCATGCCCGAGTCCGAGTGACACCTCTACCCGCAGGTGTGCTTCGCTGGTCGCAATGTTGGGCTCTAGTGCCACCGCCATCGCGATTGGATCTGGCCAGTCAAAACCTTTCAGCTTTGACGACTCTTCGCAGAACTTTCGCAAGATTCGTTGGATATCGATGCTGTACGCACCGAGCGGTCCAAGCCCTCGCAGCTCTGCGGCCAAGTCATCCTCAATCACCGCGTCGGCCACAGAGACATCCCAACCGACCATCTCCACCTGCATGCCGGACTCCAGCACGATATGCACCGCTTCGGGATCAACCCACCAATTGAATTCGGCAAGCGGGGTGATGTTGCCAGGGAGAACGCCCGTGCCGCCCATGAGAACGCAGCGTTTCACCCAACGAGCGAATTGGGGTTCGATTCGAATGGCGAGGGCAAGATTCGTTAGCGGGCCGAGTGCCACAAGTTCCAATTGGCCCGGCTCTTTTCGGAACGCTTCGATCATTGCGTACACGCCGTCTCTGCTATCCGGCGTACGGCCGCTCAGCGGCAGACCGATGTCGCCCATGCCGTCCGCACCATGCACATGTTGGGCGGTCGCAAATGGGCGTACCAGCGGCGCCTCTGCCCCGGCATGTACTGGGACCACTACGCCGCACAGTTCGGCGGTATAGAGCGCATTCTGCACGCCGAGCTCAACCGGAACGTTGCCGATAACGATTGACATCCCAACCACTTGAGTATTTGGGTGACGCAGCGCCATAACGATGGCCACAACATCATCAGAGGCGGTATCGGTGTCGATCCAGAGCCGCCGTGGTGCTGTCATTCCACCACTCTATCGCAGCCCGGTGAGCTTTCGCTTATGGGAAGCGGAATGGCACCTTTGGTGAGGCGCTGGGCTTCTCGCTCGGATTGGCAGAAGGTGCTGCCACTGATGTTGTCACAATTGGCTGCAGGATCGTTGCGGTGAGAAACACCACAATGAGGGCAACAAAGAGACGTTGTACAACCAGCGCGTTCCTGCGCGACAAGGGGGTGAGGGTTCTCCGTCGCACAGTCGGGCGTCGACAGCTATCCGAGCAGCAACCGGTGTTTTACTTCGTCTGCGACCAGGCGTAGCGTGTTTGCACCACTCCGCCAATCGTGTTGGTGGCCGTGATGCGCGCTCGGTACCAGGTGTTGGCTGGGAGGCTGGCCGGCTGCCTGTAGGTGGATGCGGTCTGACCAGAGATCAGGGTGCAGCCTGAGATCGACACACCAGTCTGGATGGTTGACGAGGTGTCTTGAGAAGTACACGAGTACCACTGGATCGAAGTGCTTGGGGTTGGCGTGCCGCTCCAGCTTCCGACCGTCACGTTCAGGTTACCGTTTCCGATCTTGGTGCCCGAGATAACCGGCTGTGCAGTCGCAAGTGGGACCGCCTGCACCGTGACCGTAATGTTTGCGCTGCTCGCCTCAAGGTAGTTCGCGGAGCTGGCGCGGGTGACCTTGACCGTACACGTCCCAACCGCGGTTGCCGTGAGGGTTGCACCGGAGATTGAGCATGAGGTCGTGCCGGCGCTTACCACCGAGTAGGTGAGCGAACCACCACCGGTTCCACCCCCTCCGGTCAAGGTTGTCGATCCTGTGCCACCACTGAGGGCAATGGCAGTTGGCGAGGCTGAGAGGGTCACGGTGGCTTGGCTCGACTTGGCAACCGTGAAGCTCTGAGCGACGGCGTCGGCGGCCGAGAATCCACCGCCCGAGGCGGCGTTCGCGGCAATGGTGCACGTGCCTGCCCCGACGATCGTGATCGTACCGCTGGAGGTAACTGTGCAGACTGCACTCGTGCTCGAGGTGAAGGTGACTGGTCGCCCTGAGCTGGTGAACGCATCGGCGTCGAATGCGGCAGCGCCGAACGTCACGTCGCCTAGTGCGTCGAATTCGATTACTTGGATGCCCGCGGTGATTGCGAACGAGCGGGTCACGTTGGTAGCAGCGGCGTAGTCGCTCGAGCCAGCCTGGGATGCGCGGATGGTGCAGGTGCCGGCGTCGATGAACGTTGCTACGTCACCGCTGACCGAGCAGACGAGCGGCGTTGTGGACTCAAGCGTTACCAAGAGGCCTGACGACGCTGTCGCCACGAGGGTGACTGTCGCGGTATCGAAGGTGGTGTCGACCGGCTGCTCGAATACGATCGTTTGTGCCGCTGCGGTGATCGTGAAGCTGCGATCGACTGGTACGGCGTTGTTGTTGTTCAGGTTGCCTGACTGGCTTGCGGTGATGGTGCAGGTTCCCGCGGTGAGGATGGTGAGCGTGGACCCGAGCACCGTACACACCCCGGTGGTCTTCGAGGTGAAGGTGACCGCGAGGCCTGACGTTGAAGTTGCGCTCAGGGTTACGTCGGCGTCCCCAAGTGTCTTGTCGCTGAGCGGATTGAAGGTAATCGTCTGGACGGCCTTGGCGATAGTGATCGTGAGCGAGACGGTGCTCGCGGCGTTGTAGTTGCCGTTACCCGCCTGGTTCGCCGACACGGTGCACGCACCGGCGCGATTGATTGTGACCGTTCCTGTGACGGTAATGCTGCAGATGGTTGGGGTGGTGCCGGTGTATGTCGGCGTGAGGCCTGCCGTTGAGGTGGCCGTCACGGTAAAGGCTGCGTCGCCGAAGGTCTTAGCTGGAACGCTTGCGAAGGAGAGTACCTGGCTGCCCTTGTTGACCGAGAACGAACGATCGTTGTTGCTGGCTGCGAGATAGAAGTCGTTGCCGCCCTGGGCTGGGCGAATCGTGCAGGTACCACCGGCCACGATCGTGACGGTTGAACCTTCGACGGTGCAGATCGAGGTGGTCAGGCTTGAGAAGCTAACAGTCAAACCTGACGATGCGGTTGCGCTCACGTCGAATGGAAGGGTTCCGAGCGTCTGGTTGCTCAAGAGTCCGAAGTCGATCGTCTGGGAAGCCTTGGCGATCGTGAAGGTCTGCGTGTAGCGCGTTGCAGCAAGGAAGTTGTCAGTGCCGGCCTGGTCAGCCGTGACGGTGCAGGAACCTGGCTTGACGATCGTTAGGGTGGCGGTTGAGACGGTGCAGATCAGTGGGGTCGTTGAGGTGTAGGTCATGGCGCCACCCGAGGTTGCCGACGCCTGGAGCAGGAATGGAAGCTGACCGTACGTGGCTGGGTCGATCGTATCCCAGGTGATGATCTGCGCCGACTTGACCACGGCGAAGCTCTTCGTCACGCGCGGGGCGGCGAAGTAGTTTGCATTGCCGCTCTGGTCGGCAGTGACGGCACAGGTGCCGACTCCGACGATCGTGAGGGTGTTCGTCGCGCCGTTAATGGTGCAGACGTCCCCGTTGGTGGTGTTGAAGGTGAACGCGCCTCCGGACTCCGAGGTTGCGGTGAGCAGGAATGGCGCATCGCCGTAGGTCTTGCCAGCAAGATCGGCGAAGGAGATGGTCTGTGAGCCCTTGATGATCGTCAGAAGAACGGTATCCGTGGCCTCAAGGTAGTTTTCCGAGGCAGCCGAGGTTGCCGTCAAGAGGCAGGCCCCATCGCCAACCTGCGAGATCGTTACGGAGCCGGTCCCGACGACGCAGTCGACGTCATCTTCGGCGAAGTTCACAGTTCCGCCGCCAATCTCGTTAATGGTGCTCAGGGTTGCGGTTGCCAACGTTGGGGAGGTATATGCGACCGTCGCGCCAGCGCTGGATCCATTGATCTGCGCCGTGAATCCGGTCTGGACTGCCTTGTCGATCGTGACTGTGACGGTTGCCGATGTGGCCAGGTAGTTGCTGGTCTGAGCACGTCGTGCGGTTACGACACAGGCCCCATCGCCACGGTTTACGACTGTCAGCGTTGATCCACTGATGGTGCAGTTGGTCTCGCTGTCTACGATGCTGTAGCTGATTTCGCCATCAGAGCCACCGGTCGTGTCGAGCGCAACTGTGGTGCCTGCGGCGGTGTAGGTAACGGTTGCACCGGCGGCGCTCCCATTCGCGCGGGCGGCAAAGACTGCCTGGCTCGCTCGATTGATGGTTAGCGATACCGTCGACGTGGCCACCTGATAGTCGTCAGTCTCCGCTCGCGTTGCGCGGATGACGCACTCACCGTCACCACGGTTCACAACGGTTACTGTCGTTCCGCTCAGTGAACAGTTGGCCTCGTTGTCAACAATCGCGTAGCTGATGGCGCCTTCGGTTCCACCCGATGTGCTGAGCGTGACCGTCGTGGCGCCGTCTGGCGCATAGGTCACGATCTCATCGGCATCACTGGTGTCGACGGTGAAGACAGCCTGTGGTGCGCGGCTGATGTCCACCGACGAGGTATCAGAGGCGGCGAGGTAGTTGCTGTCTGACGCCTTGTCGCCTCGCACCACACAGGCGCCGAGCGGACCACGGTTATCGACACGCAGCGTGGTGACACCGTCGGCGACGATGATCGTACAGGTGCCGCTCTCCACGCTGTAGGAGACCGCTCCCTCGCCTGATCCACCGGTTGTCGAAAGAGTGAGGACGAGCTTCGGTGAGGCCTGGTAGGTCAGGCTGACGCCGGCTGCAGCATCGATGAGCACATCGAGGGCGGCCTGGTTGGCCTTATTGATCGTGACGGTGACGGTGTCGCTGGTGCCGAGGTAGTTGGCGCTCTCGGCGATTGCGGCGGTGACGATGCAGCTGCCATCGCCACGCTGGTCGACGGTCAAGGTGCTGCCGCTAATCGAGCAATCGTCGTCACTTTCGCTATAGGTGATGGTGCCGCCGCCGGCCTGGCCAATCGTGCTCAGGGCAACGGTCGTCTTTGGTGATGCGGCATAGGTCACCGTGGTGCCGTCCTGACCATTAGCGCGGGCGGCGAAGATCCCCGCGAGGCTCGCCTTGTTGATCGTGACGGTGACGGTGTCGCTGGTGCCGAGGTAGTTGGCGCTCTCAGCGATCGTGGCGGTGACGACGCAGCTGCCATCGCCGACGTTG
>Ga0209087_1001840_pt1 | contig 12347 bp, 13 predicted proteins | sample S_130805_EF_Meta_FD_187321 | JGI IMG/M metagenome (GOLD analysis project Ga0209087, IMG submission 187321) | Freshwater microbial communities from Lake Simoncouche, Canada to study carbon cycling - S_130805_EF_MetaG (SPAdes) (version 2) | ecosystem: Environmental > Aquatic > Freshwater > Lake ...
ACATCAAACTGTGCTTGGAAAAATTCCAACACTGGTAAAATTGTTGTTGCAGATTACAAATTTGTAAAAATGTTAGAAGCCAGTCCATTTTTACACAATGAAACCATGTTTATCAACATGGTTAAACACAATCAGCACCCAACCCCACGGTTAGCATACACTCTCACAAGGGGCTGCCCATATGCCTGTACATTCTGTGATTGGAACAGTGGTCTTGGCAACAAAGTGTCTCGAAGAAAAAATACCTATCAACAAGAAATTGATTTGTTCCAACGGGTGGGAATCACAAACATATATCTGGCAGATGCCAATGTTGGTCAGTACGATGAAGATATTAGCATGATTGAATATTTTGCCAAAAAAAATCTCAAAGAAAATGCTGGATTTAATGTGGGAGGGAGTTTTAGTAAACTTAAAAAAGAAAACAACTTGAAAATTTTTCATTCTATGGCTCGCGGTCAGTTGATGCGAAAAACATTTAATTTTTCAGTGCAAGAAATCAACCAGGAGGTAATGAAAAATATCAATCGGCCAGATGTTGGATGGGATGTACATCTTGCCATGATTGAAGAATTAACAACTAGTTATCCACACTTGATTGCCAAAGTCCAACTGATTTATGGCTTACCAGGGCAAACACTCCATAGTTGGCAACAAACACTGCAAACTGTCACTGAAAAAAATATCTTACCATTGGTTTTTTTAAATGAACCGTTGCCTGCAAGTCCGGCCATGTGCGATCCCGAATACCAAAAGCAATTTCAGTTTGAGTATGTTTACAGCCGACGGATATCAACTAAAAAATATTTTAGTTATATTCCAAAAAAAAGCAATTCATTCGACCAGTCTGATTTGGTAGCAATGACCGTGATAACAGGAATTTATTGGGCCATGTCTTATATCAATCTTGCATTGATTGAAAACAATGTTGAAACGTTAAATATTGCCGAGGTAGTTTTGGATTTTTTGAATTCTGATTACTATAAACATCTTCACACCAATTTATATGAAAATTGGACAACAAAAAATAATTTTTATTTTACCAAAGGAATAGATCAAGATAGTGTTGAAATTATAGACAATGGGCTACATGCGTATTTGATTTGTAATAGTGTATTTTTAAAATACCTTTTGAAATTTGTGCCATCGCACAATCAAAAGAAATTTACAAAATTGTCAATTAATTCAACATTTAAAAATTATATGAAGATAGTAGATTCTGATTTAGATTAAGTATTATAATGATAACCATAACTGATCAAGCACAATCTAAGATACAAAAATTAGTAGCTACCAAAGGCTACGCCGGCATACGTCTGGGTGTGAAAACTACCGGTTGCTCAGGGCTTGCTTATGTGTTAGAATACGTTAAAGAATATGAGCCTGACGCTGGCACCATAAACTATGCTCAAAATAATTTCTGCGTGTTAGTTGACAAAAAACACGATGTGTATTTGCGAGGCACACAAGTAGATTATGTACGCCAGGGCCTTAACGAAGGCTTTGAATTTGCCAACCCCAATGAACGCGACCGCTGTGGTTGCGGAGAAAGTTTTAGAGTTTAAATTGTTAAATCCCAGATTTGATTACCAACCAGTTCCCCGTGTTACAATTGAGGGCAAGCGATATTATGCCACACCCGATGGCAACAAGTTACCCAGTGTCACAACCATACTCGACAAAACCAAAAGTGAGGCAAGTAAAGCAGCCTTGCAAAATTGGCGAGCCAGGGTAGGCGCAGAGGCAGCACAGGCCATCACTACAGAAGCGGCCAATCGCGGCACACGCATGCACACATATCTTGAACAGTATGTTCGGGATGGTGTTATCCGAGAACGTGGCACAAACCCGTTCAGCTGGGCAAGTCATGCCATGGCACACACTGTGGTAGAACATGGATTGAAGAATGTAACGGAGTTCTGGGGCATTGAAGTTCCACTGTATTTCCCCAAGGTCTACGCAGGCACCACAGACGGCGCTGGTATACATTTAAATGAAGAAGCCATCTTGGACTACAAGCAAACCAATAAGCCTAAAAAGCGCGAGTGGATCGACGACTACTTTGTGCAGTTGTGTGCCTATGCAGAAGCACACAACGAACTGCATGGTACAAAAATTCGAAAAGGCGTGGTTTTGATGTGTGTTAAACCCCAGTTGGATGAACAAATGAACATGATCACACAGCCTGAATATCAGGAGTTTGTGCTAGAAGGACGTGAGTTTGAAAAGTATCGGGACCTGTGGTGGAAAAAGGTCGAACAGTATTACTTGCTAAATATGTAATACCCGAAGGAATCACACTGTGGCAATTGTACAAATATCACGAATCACCGCCCGCAAAGGCTTACAAGAAGATCTACCACAACCTCTAGCCGGCGCTGAACTGGGCTGGGCGTTGGATGACCGCAGACTGTTCATCGGCAACGGCGCACTAGAAGAAGGTGCTCCGGTTGTGGGTAATACTGAAATTTTAACTGAATTTTCAGATATTTTGAGTTTTGCTGGGCAATACACTTATAAAGGCGAGGCAGCTGGGTACACTGTGCAAACCGGTGCCACAACCGGCAGTCCAATATCTCAAAGCATACAAAGCAGACTGGATAGTTACGCAGTGGTCACAGACTTTGGTGCTGTGGGCGATGGAGTAACTGATGATACTGCGGCCATCAATCGTGCATTATACCAAATGTTCTGTGTGCAAAACAACACAGCTATTCGTCGCAGTTTGTTTTTCCCTGCTGGCAATTACATAGTCACAGATACAATAAAAATTCCTCCGTATGCCCGACTGTACGGCGAAGGTGCAGATAGCAGTATCATTAATTTCACAGTACAAAATTGGGCAGCAAACACTGCGTATGCACAAAGCGTATTGGTTTACTATGTTCCCACCAGCACATACTATAGAAGCATTGCACCTGTGCCTGCCACAGGCATTGTGATTTCAAATGCCTTGTATTGGGCTGCAGAATCATTACCTAGTTATGTGGTACAGACTGCTGACAGTCTCCAACAAACTGGTGTTAACATTGCCACCAACGGTGCCACTCCGCCAAAGAATATTGAGATGTCAAGCATGGCCATTGTGACTGATCAGATTCACGACGGTTTGTTGATTGAAAATGCTCAACAATGTGTGTTTAGTAATATTAATTTTACAGGACCATTGACCACTGCAGATCTTACCACATCTGTGGACAATACCAGCGCCATTGACTGGGCCAGTACCTCAAGTTTGCCATGTAAACAAGTGAATTTTGATAACTGTAAATTTTCTGGATTTACTTACAGTATGGACACTGAGCAACAGATCAATGGAAGTGTCATTAGCAACAGTCAATTTGACACACTGTATCAAGGAGCAATACTAGGTGGTGCCAGTCCCAGTAACGGCGGCCCCACTGGTGTAAAATTCATAGGCAATGTGTTTGACAACATCTACGAAGAAGGCATTTTGATCAATGGTGTGAGCTTGAATGCCACAGGATACAACATATTTTACGATGTAGGCAATCACTTCAATGGATTGGCAAGTCCTGCATCAGCAGTGATCACCATTGATGCCATTAACAATATCAGTGTTGGAGACATGTTTCAACGTACCACGGCACTCAGTGGTACCTATCCTAGAATTAAAATTTTCAACAGTGTCACACAAACAGTACCTGCCAGCATTGGTGTTGACAGTGCGGCACAAATTCAAATGGGCAGTTTTGTAAGAGAAACCGGTACCCAAGCAACATTGAGTGCTGGTGCCACAGCCAGTACATTGTTTACAGTGAGTTCGGCTCAAATTAAAGCATTCCAAATGGAGTACACAATCACTAGAGAAACATCAGTGAGAACAGGCACTATGACCATTGTCAATGACGCCGACGATTCAGCCGGAGACGGATTCAGTTACACAGATGATTATGTGCAAAATTCAGACACTGATGTAATATTAGAAGTTACTGATGTAGGCAGCACGGTGAGTGTAAAATATACCACCAGCGGCACCAGAGCAGCCGGCAAGATTTACTACAGTTTGACACACCTGGGTCGTAGTTATTAAACACAATGTGGCCTAGAGACTTCAGTGAGCGGCTGGAGAGTTGGGCACAGTTAAGACAGCATTGCTGTCAACTGGCCCCAGAGCCTGCTCTAATCAAAATCAATTCTTGGTGGTTTGGAACTCCCTGGACTGCCTACCACTTGCACTGGGATGACCAAGCAGATTGGCCCGATCCCTGGCAGTTGTTGAGCGATAATCAGTATTGTCCAGTTGCTAGAGGCTTGGGAATAATGTATACTATAGCTATGCTAGACCGTGAAGACCTGCAAGACGCCCGCATGATTGAGTATCAAAGTGACAATTTAGTCCTTGTGGCTCAAGAGAAATATATACTGAATTGGGATCCTGATCAAGTCGTAAATATCAGTTTGGGGCGGTCGAACCCCGGGCGACAAATCAGTCAAGAACAAATAAAACAAAAAATTCGTTAGGATAAGATGAAAAGTATCACAGTTGTAAAGCGCAGTGGGCGTCGTGAACCACTCGCTCTGGAAAAATGGCAAGCACAAGTGGCCAAGGTGTGTGCCGGAATAGCTGACGTAAGTCAGAGCATGATAGAAATCAAAGCACAGTTGCACTTTTATGATGGTATTACCACCAAGGAAATTGACGGTATTACCCTACGTGCTATTGTGGACTTGATTGACGTAGAGTCAAACCCGGATGTGGGACACACCAACTATCAGTACGTGGCTGGTAAGCAACGTCTCAGCATGCTACGCAAAGATGTATATGGCTCATATGATCCTCCACACTTGTACGAAATTGTAAAAACCAACGTGGCCACTGGTCTGTACACTCCTGAACTGCTAGAATGGTACTCAGAGGACGACTGGAATCGCATGAACGACATGATTGATCATGCCAAGGATGAAAGTTACAGTTATGCCGCAGTAGAGCAGTTGATTGAAAAATACCTAGTAAAGAATCGTAGCACAGGACAAACATATGAAACTCCGCAAGTTAGATACATGGTGGCCGCTGCCACAGTTTTCCATCGGGAAGAGCCTAACACAGCTCGCATGCGCTATATCAAAGAATATTACACTGCCGCAAGTGATGGGCTTTTCACTCTGGCAACTCCTGTGCTTGCTGGGCTTGGTACTCCTACTAAGCAATTTAGCAGTTGTGTTCTTATCCGATCCGATGATGATCTCGATAGTATATTTGCCAGCGGTGAGATGATGGCCAAATATGCCAGCAAACGTGCTGGCATTGGCCTGGAGATTGGACGTCTACGTCCGCTAGGTTCACCCATTCGCGGTGGCGAAATCATGCACACTGGCATGATACCTTTCCTCAAGAAGTGGTTTGGAGATCTGCGTAGTTGCAGCCAAGGTGGCATTCGTAATGCATCAGCCACGGTGTTCTATCCCATATGGCATTTGCAATTTGATGATCTCATTGTGCTGAAAAACAATCAGGGCACAGAAGAAACTCGTGTGCGACACATGGACTATGGTGTGGTGCTGAGTGCGTTTTTCTGGCGCAGATTCAAGAACAAAGAAAACATCACATTCTTTGATCCAAATCAAGTGCCAGACTTGTATGAAGCATTTTATTCCAACACAGAACTGTTTGAAGAACTATATGTCAAGTACGAAAAGGACAGCACACTGCGCAAGAAAACAATGAACGCAGAAGATGTGTTCAAATCAGGCATCCTCAAGGAACGAACTGATACTGGACGTATCTATCTAGTGTTCATTGACAATGTCATGAACCAAGGCCCATTCAATCCTGAATATCATACCATTTACCAGAGTAACCTTTGCTGTGAAATACTTCTTCCTACTAAGCCCTTTAAACGTCTGGATGACGATACTGGTCGCATCGCTCTTTGCACACTGGGATCAATCAACTGGGGTGCGTTCCGTCATCCAGAAGACATGCGTCGTGCTTGTCGCATTCTTCAGCGTAGCCTTTGCAACATACTGGATTATCAAGATTTTCTCTCCATCCAGTCTCAACTGAGCAATGATGAGATTCAACCACTAGGCATCGGCATTACCAATCTTGCCTACTGGCATGCCAAGCGTGGCCTTGAATACGGTGAGAAAGATGCACTGTCAGAAGTCAAGTCATGGATGGAACATCAGGCCTACTACTTGACCGAAGCCACAGTGGAACTGGCTAAAGAACGTGGTCGTTGCCGAGACTCAGACAAAACACGCTATGGGCAAGGTGTATTTCCTTGGGAACTACGTGCCAAAGGTGTGAACGAATTAACTGACTTCACACCAGATCCTGCACTAGACTGGAACACCTTGCGTGGCAACATGCGAGCATATGGCGTGCGCAATGCCACCTTGATGGCAGTGGCTCCTGTGGAGAGCAGCAGTGTTGTAATCAACTCAACCAATGGTATTGAAATGCCCATGAGTCTTATTTCCGTCAAGGAATCAAAGGCAGGTAGCCTTACACAAGTTGTACCTGAATATCACAGACTCAAAAACAAGTATCAATTGATGTGGGCGCAAAAAGACTGTGTGGGCTATTTGAAAACAGCCGCTGTGTTGGCAGCGTACATTGATCAGTCAATCAGCACCAACACATTCTACAATCCTGCACACTTTGCAGATCGTAAAGTACCTACTACGCTGATTGCCAAGAACTTGATGCAAGCACATCACTGGGGCATCAAGACATTCTACTACAGCCTGATCAACAAACAAGGTGCCAAAGCTGCCAAAGAAGACGCACCATTGGCGGCAATTGACTTTGATGATGTGGAAGATTGCGAATCTTGTAAGTTATAAACATGGAATTTTTACAACGCATTGATTTTAAAAATCATGATGGAGTGAATCTTGCCATGATAAATGATTTCATGCGCAATCAATTTTATGATCGCGTGTTGGAAAATCGTGTACAAGACCAGCACTGTATGGACATTGGCTTCGGTACTGGGTTGTTGAGCGTGTTGGCCATCAAACACGGTGCCATTGACATTGTGGCCTATGAGTCTGACGTTGATCGCTATGAACTTGGCTGCCAGATGATTGATCTTCTGGGACTGCAAAATCGCATCACTTTGTTGAACCAACGGTATGATCATACCATGGGTTTGCACAACATAGATGTGATATTTACTGAAACAGTAAACGGTAATCTGTGGTGGGAAGGATTGCACAACAGCATTCCAAGATCGCCTGGATATCAATTTCTTCCTGGGCAATATTTTTTAGAAATGCATGCGGTACTTGTACCTGAAGCATTTGCTCATGGATTGATTGAATATTCAGAAGACAGTTACAAATTTGCCCCAGGCATAAACATAAATGAAAAGTTTGTGTCAGCAGTCAATCTCATGATTGCAAAAAAATATCAATTGCCTGTGCAAACAAAAAATAAAACTGTGTTGCAACCAGGTATTGTGACCTTTGAACGACAACAATCGACAGTGTGGGGCTGGATACCTTATCAACGTGCAATTGCCCAAGGCCAATGCGTGGCCAATTATGTGCTTGATATAGAGCGCAGCACTGTAAATGATCGGCCTATTGATTTTGATCAACGCCGGCTCGAGTTACACATCAACACTGATCAGTATCAAAATCAAACTGTGTTAATAGTACCACGAGCAGGAATGCAACACGATAATAATAAAATGTATCTTGATACCGGGCATTGGGGGCCAACTGAAGATCCAATTATATTACATAGACCAAAAGGCAATTTAGTAGTCACACACAATTTGCACAATGGAAAAATATCATACCAATTAAAGGAATAAAAATGAGCCAAGCACAATACAATCTAGCCACCAAAACAGACTATCTGCATCGCAAGATGTTTCTTGACCCAGCAGGTCCTGTCACAATCCAACGCTTTGAAGAAGTCAAGTACAACAAACTTGTGAAATTTGAACAAGAGGCACGTGGCTTCTTTTGGATTCCAGAAGAAGTGTCACTGACCAAAGATGCCAACGATTTCAAAGAAGCAAGTGAAACTGTAAAACATATCTTTACATCAAATCTCCTGCGTCAAACAGCATTGGATTCATTGCAAGGGCGTGGTCCAGCACAGGTGTTTACTCCTGTTGTGAGCATTCCTGAACTGGAAGCACTGATGTACAACTGGAGTTTCTTTGAAACCAACATTCACAGTAGAAGTTACAGTCACATCATTCGCAACATCTACAACGTGCCCAAGGATGTGTTTAATACCATCCATGACACACAAGAGATCGTGGACATGGCATCAAGTGTGGGCCGGTATTACGATGACCTGCACAAGTTTAATTGCAGTGTTGAACTGGAGTTGTTTGGTAGTGAACCTGAGCATATCAAGGCAATTTGGTTAGCACTCAATGCCAGTTATGCACTAGAAGCATTCCGCTTCATGGTGAGCTTTGCCACAAGTTTAGCCATGGTAGAAAATCGTATCTTTATTGGCAACGGCAACATCATTAGTTTGATCTTGCAAGACGAAATCCTGCACCGGGATTGGACTGCTTGGATGATCAATCAAGTGGTCAAAGAAGATCCTCGCTTTGCCGCAGCCAAGGCAGAATGTGAAGCCGAAGTATATCAGTTGTATCTGGATGTGATCCGTGAAGAAAAGGCCTGGGCCGACTACCTGTTCCAGAAAGGTCCTGTAATTGGACTCAATGCACAAATTTTAAAAGACTTTGTGGACTACACAGCAGTGGGCGCACTTAAAGAAATTGGTATCAAGTATCAAGAGCCTGCACCTAGAAGCACACCAATTCCTTGGTTCATGAAGCATGTGGACACATCAAAGAAACAAACTGCACTGCAAGAGAACGAATCAACTAACTATGTTATCGGCGTCATGAGTGATCAACTGGACTACGACCAATTACCAAATTTATAAGGAAAAACAAATGAAAGCAATAGTATGGTCCAAAGACCAATGCACCTTCTGCGAACAAGCCAAGGGCTTGTTGGAAATGAAAGGCATAGAATATGAAGTACGCAACATCAGTCAAGACTGGACACGTGAACAACTGTTGGAGTCAGTGCCCACTGCACGATCAGTGCCACAGATCTTCTTGGATGAAGAGTATGTGGGTGGATTTCAGGAACTGCGTCAAAGGTTGATGTAATGCCACAATTCACATCTGACTGGTTCAGCAATGCACTGGTCAATTTTGATTACATCACCAACTACTTACAAAAACAAAAAACAGTTGACAGCATATTAGAAATAGGCAGCCACGAAGGTCGTAGCACCTGCTGGATGTTGGAAAACATGCTGGCCGACACAGGCACCATTACCTGTATAGATCCATTTGCTGACCGTCCGGTTACGGCATTCAGTTATGATTCAATCCCTGAAGATCGCAGCATCGAACAAATCTTCCGTGCCAACACAGCAGAGGTTAAAAAACCTGGACAAATACTTGAAGTCCACGCCAACATGAGTTTCCCTGCATTGGCACAGCTGATTGTGGATCGACGTCAGTACGATTTTATCTACGTGGATGGCAGTCACAATGCAGATGATGCCTTGGCAGATGCTGTGATGTGTTTTGGTTTGTTGCGCCCGGGCGGTGTAATGTTGTTTGACGACTATCTCTGGGAAGACGAACAACATTATCTGGGTCGTTGCAAGCAAAGCATCGACGCATTTGTAAACATGTTTTATCACAGGCTCAAACTGGGCTTGGTAAATTATCAATTGGCAATAGTTAAAAAGGAAATAGAATGATTGAAGTAGGAAAAACATACACCATGCGCATGGGCTATGGTGAAGAGATTGTGGCCAAAGTCACAGCATTTGACAGCAGTACTCTCACCCTGAGCAAGCCAGTGGCAGTGGTACCTGGACAGCAAGGTATACAGTTGATGAACTCATTGTTCACTGCAGATCCCGAGTCGGAAGTCACGGTAAATAGATCTAGCGTGGCCATGATTGCTCCTGTGCGTGAAGACGTTGGAGACAGTTATCTAGAAGCCACAACAGGCATCAAGCCTGTGCGCAGTAAAATCTTAATGGGATAACATGCCAGCAGTACAACGACAAGGTGATCCAAATGGTGCAGGAGGCGTAAACACTTCGGGTGTGGCTTCTGTGCGAGTAAATGGTCGCCCTATTGTTGTTCCTGGTATTGGTGTTACACCACACCCTTGCTGCGGTCAATCTGGTTGTGGCATACATTGTTCGGCAGTGACCTCAGGCGGCTCGGGCTCAGTCCGTGCCGGTGGTCGTCCTGTGATACGTGATGGTGATAGTGATACCTGTGGACACAATCGTACAGCAGGTTCTAGCACAGTGAGAGCAGCATAATGGCCGAATCAACAGCAACACCACTCCAACTCACAGCAGGTGTGGGATTTTACGCAGGCAATGCCATCACTGCCAACACCCAATTGGCCAACAACATTGCCAGTTACAATGCACTAGCACCCATAGCCAATTTGATCTACACCATTGGGCAGGCTGCCAGCAATGTGTCATTGAGTATCAGTGCAGGTACATTGGCCAATCTCAAAACCCTGGGTGCCAATGTGTCAGGCAACTATTGTCCTGCACTTGGTGATAGTGTGCCCAGCAACGTGTCTTGGACTGTGGGCAACGCAGGATACGCTACAAGTATAACCACAGCCGCCAGCACCTACTTGGGCAGCGGAGACTTTGGTAAATTTGCGCAGGCGTTTGGCGCCGCACAAGGTTACATTTCGCTCACAAATAATATTATCAACAGTGCAGTCAATGCCAATAGTACAGATTATCTTGGTCCCACATTCACCAACATGAATAACCTGATCTCTGGAGACATTGCCCAGGTCAACTTGGCATTTCCTGCATTTGGCGCTGACCTTGCACTGTGCGGGGATTTGTTTAGATTTGATACTATAGACATATTTGGTACTCCGGCCGCATTGTTGAATCAATTGGCTCAACAAGGCAACATGCTCGACGGATCTACTCCGTGTGTGACCACTGCACTCAAAGCTCAAGGACTCACAGACCAAGACATTGCTGATCTTGTGAATCTAAATGTGCAAAGTCTATTCAATCCTACCGGACTTACGCAAAATCAATTTGACCGATTACAAAAAGCAGCATATCCTGCACTGTGTAATGTCACCGGTGCCTGTTTGACCGACGTACTGTCCATATTAAACTGCACCTTGCCCAATGTCAACAGCATGTGTGAATTGTTGAATCCTGTAAAAATATTCCCGACCAGTTACAGCAGTCTCACACTGCCCACACCTGACGGTCCTGTGCTGATTTACGACACCGCAGGTGCAGTAAATTCAAACATTGGACCTATATTGAATTCGGGTACAATCAGTCCAACTGGTTGTGACGATTTGGCCAAGATTATTCCACCAGCACAGGCACAGGCCAACCGTGCTTTGCAAATTGCGTTTCAACAAGTCAAGGGAATTGCTGGCACCACTGTACCACAACTGGCAGCAATATTACAATGACCACACTGACACAAACAGCAGCCGAAACGGCAGCATATTCACAACAACTAGGCACACTCAAGGGTCTGCCCTTGATAGCCAACACCACTACACCTGTGCCTGCTGCGGTGGCCACATACTACCAAAACAGTTTGGCCAAGGGATCAGGACCCAACGGCACATACTTGACCACAGACTTTTTTGGATCAGCTGCTGGTATTCCTTACAACAATTATTTGACTTCTGTGGCTTCAACCATCTCTGCGCAACTCACAGCAGGCACGCTGACCACACTCAATGACATTTATTCTCGAATGAAGAATGTAATTACCAATGTATATGGTGCACCGCCTACTATTACTATTCCATCTGGATCAGCCGCAGGAGTTTACGCCACATATGATGCTGCCATCGCTGCTTTGATCACAGCCGCTGATGCAGCCATTGGCACAGCTATTTCTGCCATGGGCACTGCCACTGCAACATTGAACACAGCCTGGACTGAAATGGTCAAGCACAGTGCCAATGAAGCCACATTTCAAACTCAAGCAAGCATCAACTATGCCACGCTGACTGCTGGCGCTCAATTGCCCATCACTGCTTTTATTCCTGCCTTGGCTGGCTACGGACAAGAAACCCAAGAGGGCATGGCAGCACAGTTTTTGGAAAGCATTGCCAACACTGCCAACCAGTATGGGCAGGCCATGGTGGGTGCGCTACGCGAAGGACGCAACACCGCGGGGCTCAATGCCATCAACTTAAAAAGCGACAATGCAGTACCACAACTGCCCAATGCAGTGCCGCCGCAGGCCACACTGAGCGGCAGTGAATACACACCCGCTGAAGCCAGAGCACTGGTATAAAAAGGTAGTACTTTTTACTACTTGACCAAAAATACCCGGTGT
>Ga0209087_1001841_pt1 | contig 12344 bp, 5 predicted proteins | sample S_130805_EF_Meta_FD_187321 | JGI IMG/M metagenome (GOLD analysis project Ga0209087, IMG submission 187321) | Freshwater microbial communities from Lake Simoncouche, Canada to study carbon cycling - S_130805_EF_MetaG (SPAdes) (version 2) | ecosystem: Environmental > Aquatic > Freshwater > Lake ...
AATAATCACTGAATACAACGAACGTTTTGTGTTTAAATTAAATAAAATTTAACATATAAATCAAATCAAATCATCTCTTTTTAGAGCAAATTTTTCAATTTTATTATACAGATGGGAGCGTTGTATGTCAATTTCCTCTGCTGTTTTAGTAATATTCCAAGCATTCTTTTTCAGTTTGCGTTCAATAAATTCACGCTCTGCATAATCTTTGAAATCCTGAAATTTTTCATACTGGTCAAAAATACCAGCATCGGTTCTTTTGTATTTCTGAGGAACAGCAAAACTAAGAACATCCTGTTCTGAGATTTTTTTGTCACATAAAATCACCAATCGTTCTACCACATTCCTGAGCTCACGGATATTGCCGTTCCATTCGAGCTTCATTAGCTCTTCAATAGCTTTTCTGGAAATAGAAATTGGTTGTTTTCCATATTCAATGCAAATCTCCCGCACAAATTGTTCGGTAAGCAAGGGAATATCATCTTTCCTTTCTTTAAGGGATGGTACATGGATCAGAATGACACTCAGGCGATGGTATAAATCTTCCCGGAACATTCCTTTTTCGATTTCAGTTAACAGATCCTTATTGGTTGCCGCAATAATGCGCACATCCACTGGGATTTCTTTATCCCCGCCAACACGCGTTATTTTATTTTCCTGAAGCACTCGGAGCACTTTTGCCTGAGCGGAGGGACTCATGTCTCCAATTTCATCCAGAAATAAGGTTCCGGTGGAAGCTTGTTCGAATTTGCCGATTCTTTGTTTATAGGCATTGGTAAAAGCACCTTTTTCGTGGCCAAACAATTCGGATTCAATTAATTCCGGTGGGATGGCAGCACAGTTTACTTCCACAATAGGTCCTGTAGAGCGCATGCTTTTTTCATGTACCCAACGAGCTACCAATTCTTTCCCAGTACCATTGGCGCCCGTAATTAATACTCTTGCATCGGTAGGGGCAACCCGGTCAATGGTTTCCTTTATTTTTGCTATAATGGGTGTTTCTCCTGTGATTTCTCTTGTTTTGGAGATTTTCCGTTTCAGAGTTTTTGTTTCCGAAACCAATGCGTTTTTCTCTATCGCATTCCTCACCGAAACCATTAATCGGTTCAGATCAGGCGGTTTCTGGATAAAATCATAGGCACCAAGCCGCGTTGCTTCCACTGCTGTGTCTATTGTACTATGTCCTGAAATCATAATAAATGGTAATTCCGGTTTAAGAACAATTGCTTTTTGCAGGAGTTCAATGCCGTCAAGTTTGGGCATTTTAACATCACAGAGCACTACATCATATTCATTTTTGCGGATTTTATTCAAGGCATCTTCGCCATCAACGGCCTCCTCAACATTATAGGATTCATATTCCAGAATTTCTTTCAGTGTACTCCGTATACTGTTTTCATCATCTACGATCAGGATATTGGCCATTTGATTTGTATGAATTAAGCTACAATAATCGTAAGTGCTGTGGAAAAAATGAAATTACAAGATCAGGACTTACCCACAAATCTGGGATATTATAAATTTGAAAAATATTATTAACTTATTTTACTATTCTGAATTATATTTAATGATAAAATGATTTTTAAATGTAATGCAATAACGGAATGCCCGTACAATAAATTTATTATTTAAATTGAATGTAGATAAACCTAACCAGATTTATTCCGGAAAAATAAACACTATGCTTTCATACCCTTTCTTTTCCAGTTTGGGGGCATGGTCAAGAGCTGCATCTCTGGAATCATAAGCGCCGTATATAATTCTGTACCTTCGTCCTTCCTTTAGGTCTATAATCTGGACATAAGCAGGAGAAATATTGTCAGAATCAAGCATGGTTATAAACCGTTCGGTAGATTCTCTTGTTGAAAAGGAAGACAATTGTAAGCCAAAACCTTTGGGCTGTGCCTGTTCCCATTTTATAGTATAAAAGCCAACTGCCTCCGTTGGTTTACTTTCCTGTTTAGGCTGGGTTGATTCTTGCCCTTTTTCTGGCTTTTCCTGGTCTGGATTGTTTTTTGGTTTTTCTGGTTGATTAGGAAGTGTAGAGGCTAATTCACCTGAAATAGTGCCTTTATTGATGTCAAATGATTTGGCCTGCTCTTCATTTACTTCTTCAATCCTTACTTTGCCAACCCCAGCGGCAATCATATCAATGGCTTCAGCAGCCGCTCTGGACAAGTCAATAATTCGTGCCCGTGTGTGTGGGCCACGGTCATTTACTTTGACATATATATATTTATCATTGGCAAGGGAAGTTACCTTAAGGATAGTTCCAAAGGGAAGAGTAAGATGAGCAGCAGTAAATAGATTTTTATTGTATTTTTCCCCACTTGAAGTTCTTAAATTGTGAAATTTATTATGATAAAAAGATGCGTTGCCATTAGCTTTATATTGAGCCTGCAATGATAGAAATGAAAAAAATACCAGAACCAAGGATAACAGAATGGAGTGTAAAGTCCCGGCAATGTTGCTCTTCATACTCCAAGATAAATAAAATTATTGAGGTATGAGAAAACAAAAAACCCCGGATTGCTCCGGGGTTTTGGTATTAGAAGGGGTAATTACTTGGTAACTACGAATTTAACCATCTCAGTAGTAGCACCTTTAACTTCAAGCATATAAACACCAGGAGTGATGTTTGATACGTTTAAGCGGTAAGTGTTTTCACCAGAAACAGCGTCAAAACGATCAGATGCTACAACTTTACCTAACAAATCAACAACGTTGAAAGAGTAAGCAGTATTTTCAGTAGCAGTGAAGTTAACCATCATTACGTCTGTAGCTGGATTAGGGAATACAGAGATAGAAGTAGTCTCAACATCAGCAGATCCACCGAAACGGCAGTTCAAAGAAGAAGGTGAAATATAGTATTGGGTAGATAGCTTAGTACAACCGTCAATACGAGTAACTAATAACTTGTAGTACCCTGAAGTTGAAGTAGTGTAGTTAAGATTAGTTGCACCATTAATATTGGTATAATTTCCACTTGAAGTAGTGCTGTACATCCACTGGTAAGAAGCAGGACCAACGTTAGTTGCATTTGTAGAACCCATAAGTATTCTTGAACCACCATTACAAGAAGAAATAGTAGCTTTTGAAGTTGGAGTACTTACAGTTGCAGCAACTGCAGGTGAAAACTTAACGCAACCAGTAACACCATCAGTTACTTTAACTTTGTAACTATTGGTTACAGGAGCACCATAAGTACTGTTAGTTTCACCAGGAAGGTTATTGTAGTTAGAACCTACTTTACGTTGCCACTGGTAAGAAGGAGAAGAAGCATTTGTTGAAGCAGACAACCAAACTGAATCATTAGTACAAGCTACAGAATAGTTTACGTAATTAACAGTTGCAGTAGGCAGCGCATTAACAGTTAAGAAAACAGTGTCAGATACTGCATAAGGAGCAGCAGGACAATTAGGATCAGTAACACGTACTAAGTATTTGTTAGATGAAGTAGCAATGTAAGTTGAGTTGGTAGCGCCAGAAATAGTACCAGTTAAGTTAGTACCTCTCATCCACTGGTAAGTTACACCAGGAGTACAAGTAGTAGCAGTGATAGTTAAACCTGGAGAAGCACAAGCTGTTTGGTCATTGTTTGGAGTGTTTGTAACTACTGGAGGTAAAGCGATACCATTTGGATTGCTACCAGTAGTATAGTCATTATTGGTTGGGCTAAAATCAGTCCAACGATCAGTCCAAGGACATCCATTGTCAAATGCACCACGGTAAGAAACTGCAGTAAAGAAAGGATCAGTTAAACGGCTGTTAGAGAAATCAGCATCGCTTAATAAGATAGAAGAGTTAGTCAAAGCTAATTTAGGAGCAGTTACGCTGTTGTAATTCGTAGCGAAACCTAAAGAAGAAGTGTTAGAATAAACTTCGTTGTTTCTGGAAACATTATTGAAGTAAGTATCTTCAAATCCGCCATTACCACCAGCATAGTTGGCAGTCATGTTAGAAATAACACAATTTTCAAGTTGAAGATCGTTGTTTGTTGCAGCAGTTTGAGAAGAAGTTCCGTCGATGAAGATACCAGTAGGGTAACCACATACTACAGAGTTATAAACTGAGCAACGGCTGTTACGACGGATATGGAAACCACGACGGTAGTTGCTGCTTGGAGTTCCGTTTTCAGCTGGGCCTAATATAGTAACATTTGAAAACAAAGGCATTGTGTTAGGAGTGTTGTTTGAACCAGTAGCGTCATTATCAGATTCAAAACCGTTTGATCCAGAAGAATCAGCAGTACCTGCATGACGGATAGAAAGAGCGAACTGTACTTTACCATTGTAACCGAAGTCAGTATCGAAGTCGTCATCTAGTGCACGGTGAGCAACAAGATATTTACAATTTACAGAACCACCGAACCATTCGAAAGCGTCGTCACCAGAGTAAGAAACCATTACGTGGTCGATTGTAGTACCAGAACCAACACCACCCATGGTCAAACCATTGATTTCGTTGTTTTGAGTGAAAGCGATACCACAGAATTCGATACGAACGTAAGAGAAAACACCAGAGTTATCAGATGAATTGTTTCCACCGTATTGTCCATCAGGAGCGGTGAAACCACCTTCAATAATAGCAGTACCTGAAGAAGTGTTTACAATACCTTCTCCTAAGATAATAACACCACCCCAGTCACCAGCAGCACGTTGACCAGCAGCTTGATCTGAAGTGAAAACGATTGGCTGACAAGCAGTTCCTTGAGCATTAATCATAGCATCAGTGGTAATAATCAGAGCGCCTTTAGTTGCTTTGTCACCACGGATGATAGTACCAGCTTCGATTGTTAGAGTTGCACCGTCTTTAACAAAGATTTTGTCAAAAAGCACGTAAGTGTTGTTGTTGCTCCAAGTAGTATTGGAGGTAATGTTGGAAGTAACGTTTACTACGGCGGCAGAAGCAGCACCGTACATTACAACTGCCAATGTCATGGCTGCTGCAAAACGCTTGAAAATGGAAACAAACTTCATATTGATTTTAAGAAATTACAAGTTGAAAGTGCTTTCTTAGCACGTACAAATTTTGTCAGTTCCTGTTACGATTGGGTTTTTGACAGGTTAAATTAACGTTACCCAAATGTTACGATTGCTTAATGTTGGTCACATTGCCATAACATTAACGTAGCCTTAGAAAATTTGAATTGTATAAAAAACAAAAGGCTGTCTATTGAGACAGCCTTTCGAATTATCTGTAAAACCTATCAAAAAGTATAGATGAAATTAATGGACATATTGGTACCCGGCTTGGTACTCATGAATATAGTATCTCCGTTAACTGGTTTCTGAGGATCACCATTTGCATTGTCTGCATAATCCCCTTTTGTGAACTTTTTATCATTATCCTGATCCTGATAAAAATAAAGGGTCCTATTTAACAGGTCAGAGAAATTTAAACGTACAACGCCATTTTTAACCACTCTTTTTGAAATCTGAGCATCAAGTAATGGTCTTGGATTTTCGTAAACATCCAGGATATCATAATCAGGTATGCCAACATAGGCAATTCTTCTACCGATTTGGTTGAACAATAATGCAAAGGAGGTTTCAGATTTTGGTTCATTAAACTGCAATCCGAAATTGATGATATAGGGTGATTGTCCTTGTAATGGTCTCAAGAATGTACTTCTTCCTGCATTATAAGGAATTTCCACCTCAGATTTAATGTAGGCCAGATTGGTAAAGAATACCAGATTTTCCAACCATTCAGCATTAACAGCTTTAGCCAGAAAATCGAAATTCTTACGGAATACAAATTCAACCCCATAATTGGTTGCTTTTGCACTGTTAATCCAGGTATACTGCATAGAACTACCACTCACTGTGCCTGGGTTCACGTATTGTTCAATAGGGTTGGTAAAGTATTTGCTAAAAAGACTTAAAGAAACCATCTGACCTTTGCCAAAGAAATATTCATATTTCAAATCGAGGTTTGTAATTTCTGTTCTTTTCAATACTGGATTACCTGCAACTAGAGCAAACAGGTTAAAATCATAAAAGGCAAATGGCGCAATTTCCCTGAACTCTGGCCTTGAGACTGATCTAGAGGCAGCAGCCCTTAGGTTCATTTTATCATTTAAAGAATAAATTAAGTTAGCAGAAGGTAGGAAGTCTAGGTATGAGGTGTCAATTTTTACTCGTGTGGATGAAAAACTATAAGAATTTAACCTTTGCTCAAAGTTTTCAATCCTTAACCCCCAAACGATCCTGAATTTTTTAGTAATTGAATTGTCGAACATTGCAAAATAAGACCCGAGGTAAGAATTGGCATCATATGCATCACTTTTGTTGGTGATATCACTGATCACAAACCCTGAGGAATCTATATTCTGATGTGCGAAAATGGTGTTTATTGGAAGGTCAAGCAATTCGTAATCAAATTGTTGCTGACGTGCAATTGCGTACCCTAATACCCTTGCGGCAAAAGTTCTGTATTTATAGGTTTGGTAGGTACCAAATTTAAAGGTGTGATTTTGATCAAATAATTTAAATGGAATTGCAAGGTCTGCATAAGCACTAGATGCATTTTCTTCTAAACGGCTAAAGAATCTGCCCGCAACATTTAAATCTGCACCAAATGCAACAGGCATCGTATAGGTAGTGTCTTCTGGATCCTGAATATATTTAGAGTAAAGGGTTCTTTTTAGATCTGGTTGATCCCTAACAGTTTTACTATATCCCCCGCCCCAAACTAATTTTACTTTCTTTTCTCCGAATACGTGCTCCCCTTTCAACTGAGAACTCAATAACTGATTGCTGATAAAATCAAATTGACGACTTATAATTGAATCTCCCTGATCGTAACGATAACCTTCTCTCAGGACAGTATTGTTATCACTGGAAACATTATAGGTGTTTTTAAAGGAAAGTTTGTTTCTTTCTCCAATTTTCAATGAAAAGTTTAATAAAGTACCCCAGTTAACACTTCTGTTGTAAGATTCGTCTCGAAAACCAACCATTTGGTATACAGTATTTGTTGCAGAATCCTTAGGTAAATAATCTGCTCTTGTATTCAGGGATTTGGTGCGGTCCTGATTATAAGTTAATGCACCTACCATTCCGAAATCCAGTTTGTCTTTTTTATAGGTTGTTCCACCTGTAAGTTGCAAACGGGTGAAAGGAAGTGCTGTCTCATCTTCAGGCATAATAAAGGTATTATCTAATTGCTTGCTTAGACGTAACCTTTCTTTTAAATCAGCTCTACGATATTCCAGCTCATCCGGGAAGCTATTAGGTAATTGACGAACACCATCTTTTAATCCTAGCCAATCTCTTTTTCCACCGGTGTAAGTTGCCCAATCTCCAAAAGTCGCCTGAGTATTCAAACCAGAACCAACCGAAATAGAGAAAAATCCGGAATCAGGAATCTCACGGGTGTTAACCTGGATAAGTCCTCCTGCAAATTCACCTGGTAAATCGGGTTGAGCAGTCTTTGAAATAACCAGATTGTCCAACATGTTAGAAGGGAACATCTCAAAGTTGAATACCTTTTTATCTGGTTCTGAACCAGGAAGTACCACACCATTTACTAGTGCAAGGTTATAACGATCGGCAAGACCACGAATAACTGCAAATTTTCCATCCTGAAGGGTAGTTCCACTTACCCGACGAAGAACGTCCGCTGTACTTCTATCCGGTGATTTACGAATCTGGTCTGCGGAGGTACCATCCATTACAGCAATGTTGTTTTTCTGCAACAACATCATACCGGTTATGTTATCCTGGTTAACTTTTGCTGTAATAACTACTTCTTCAACCTCTACAGATTTTTCTTCCATATAGGCATCAACCTTAGTTACTTTTCCTGAAGTAACTATGATATCCTGAATAGTAAGATTTGCATAACCTGTATAGGTCATAGTGATATTATATTTTCCTGCAGCAACAGAAATGGTATAATTTCCATCCAAATCAGTCATTGCTCCAGTTGTGGTGTTTTCTATGCGAACCGTTGCACCTATCATAGGCTCATTGTTTGCTTTATCAAAAACCCTACCTGTGATTTTTCCTGAGGACTGTCCCAAAGCCTTATTATTTGCAGTAAAACTTAACAGCAGGATAACCATTAGGCTAAAAAGTGTAAACTTTAATTTCATGATTTAAAGTAAGTTGAATGAAAATTTTGAATTCGGATTGTAAAGGAAATGAAAATCCGGCGGTGCAAAATTACCCTGTTATAATTCATGCTTTATTAAGCGAATGTTAGCGTTTTGTTAAGTTAAAGGATTGTATGATTTGGAGTAATAACAGGAATTGATGTTGATAAACAGTTTCCTGTGTGCTGCATACCTGAAGAAATTTGTAATTTCAACCATGAGGCAATTCATTTTTCTGTTGCTGATATTGAGCCTAAATCAAGGCTATTGCAGAGCCTTGCTCAGTGACCTCGACTTTTCTGAGGGTAAATGGGAAATGGTTGGGGTCACCCTGCACAATTTCAAGCTGGTGCCCGAACAGGAGGAAATCGGCACTTTCGTTTGTACAGACATGACCGTTCTTAAGGCTTTTCAAGCAAATTGGGATTTCGATTATCAGTTTGAAGATTTCTGCGATTACCATTATGCTCTTAAATTCTACAAAAACGGTGAGTTGATTCGCACTTTTAGAGTAAACCTCATTTGTAATTATATCAGCCTTGGTGGCTTATCTTTTGATTTTATGCCTGAGGATTTGTTCAAATATAAATCCACCTTCAAAAAGGTAAACTGGTCCAGGATTTCATTTGAAACCAGTGAGGGCATTAAAAATGCAGTTTCCAGGCTGGAAAAAGCTAAAGGCATCTGGCTGTACCATGATATCAAACCCTTTGCCTATGAAGGCTATTTTGTAATTGGAGTTAACAATATGCCTTGGGGAATTGACCGCGATTCGCTCCAAGAGGTGGTTCGTGCCACTTTAAAAGAATACACTGGAAGAACCGATTTTTATCTTCAGCAAAATTTTTATTTTATTGATAAAGGCATTCAGTCACTGCGATATCAGGTTTTTTGTGAAGAGGAATTCTTTACCAGTTATAAAGGCCCTGGAACAATGGCCAATTGGCGGCGACATTTGGATGAGGCAGACCGACTTCAGATTATCGTAGTGGGCATGACAAGGAAAATGTATGCCGATATGATGGGTTACTGAAAGTGAAAATATTAATTTGCAGTTTATTTCACTAAGCCTAATTTAGGCAAAACATACTTCAGTTTTAGAAAATTACAGATTATGGTAAAAAAAATTGCGATCTGGACAGGAGTTACACTGGGTTCTCTTTTAGTTCTCAGTATAGGAGCGCTACTAATTTTGCCTTCCTTTTTCCAGAAAGACATTGAAAAGGAAGTTAAAAATTGGGCAAATCAAAATCTCCAAGCCAGAGTTGAGTTTTCGGGAACAGACCTTTCCTTTTTTTCCAGATTTCCCAACCTTACCCTATCTATAAATGATGTAAAAATTTCAGGTAAGGATAAATTTGATAAGGTAAATTTGGTAAAAGCCAAAACCATCATTTTTGGAATAGATGTGATGAGTTTGTTTTCCGACAAGACTGTTATTGATCAGGTTGAATTGGATCAGGCAGATCTGAATTTGTTGGTTGCAAAAGACGGAAGTGCCAATTATATGATTTTCGGTTCTGAGGAGGATAGTACAGCTTCAGATACGGCTGCGGCAAGTCTTAAAATCAGAGAGATTACCATAATTAACAGTATATTGAATTATGCAGATTCAACGCTCCCTTTTTCTTTATCTGCAAAGGGATTTACCTATAAAGGGCAGGGGAATCTAAGCAAGGATATTTTTGACTTAATCTCCAAAATGGATGTTAAATCAATGACACTTAATTATGATGGGAGTGAATACCTGCAGAATAAATCTATTACGGCAGATTTACAGACTAAAATGAATCTGAAAACACTTGGATTTAAGTTTGAAAGAAATGATTTAAAAATTAATCAACTTCCAGTAAAATTTACCGGATATTTTGAATTTATTGATAAAGGGTATGATATGACATTTAATATTAATTCTGAGCTTGTTCCCTTTAGAAGCTTGTTTACAGCCCTACCTAAGGAATATCTAACTTGGATGGAAGATACTAAAATAGAGGGTAAAGCACAGCTTCAGGTAAGTCTGAAAGGGAAATATATTTATGAAAAAAACATAGCGCCTGATGTAAAAGTTGAGCTTGATGTTTATGAAGGTTTTATTCAGTATGCCAATGCCCCAATGCCTCTTTCTGACCTTGAGGTTAGGTTTAAAACAATGTTACCAAATCTAAATCCGGATAGCCTTCAGGTACAATTGGATTCATTCAGTTTTAAAATGAAGGATAGTTATTTTAAAAGTCAGGTATTGCTTAAAGGTATAGAGGAACCCTTTATAAAAATGTATGCTAAAGGATATCTTGGACTGGATGAACTATGGAAAACGCTTGGTTTGTCAGGATATATAGTAAAGGGAAAATATGATATTGATTTATCTGCAGACGGGTATTATAGAACAAAAATAGTGCATAGCGGATTAAGGAATAATAAAGTTGATACTGTGATTTCTGAAATTCCAAAGTTTAGCATTTCAACTCATCTTCAAAACGGATACTTTAAAATTGATAAATATGAACAAGGTATTCAGGAACTCTTTTTTGAATTTGAAGGAGATAATAAAACTGGAAAACCGATTGATACCAGACTGCAGTTGAATCGGATGGAAGCTAAACTTAAAGACAATTTTATAAATGCAAAATGCTTGCTAACAGGACTAACACCAGTTAATGTTTCTGCCGATATTAATACGCATTTTGATCTGGCAGATTTATACAAAGCCTTTCCTATTGACAGTTATAGTGTTGCCGGAATTCTGGATATCAATGTAAGGGCCAAAGGGGTATTTGATCCTGAAAAAGACATATTCCCTGCCGGATTTGCAGAAGTAAAATTTAAAAAAGGCAGTTTCAGTTCGGTGAAATATCCGGGTAAACTGGAGAACATTGATCTCTTTGTATATGCAGCTTCTAAAAACGGCAAACCCGAAACAACCAAAATTAAAATTGATCCGCTGAGTTTTAGCTTTGAAGGAAGTCCCTTTGCTATTAAGGCAGATTTATCAAACCTTGATGATTTATCCTATTCGATTTATTCCAACGGGAAGCTGAATCTTGGACGGCTATATGCCTTGTTTACAGGGAAAGCAAACGAACTGGAAGGTACCATTGAAACAAATTTCCGTCTCAAGGGTAAGCAAAGCGATGCAGAGGCAATGCAGTTTGATAAAATAAGTAATTCTGGAAATCTTAGAATACAGGACATAACCTGGCGATCCGATTTGTATCCTTACCCATTTTTTATTAAATCCGGGTTGTTTACTTTTAATAATGATAAAATTAGTATTGACAAATTAAAAATGTCTTATTTGAATTCTGAAATGATGTTGAATGGAAAAATAAATGATGTAATACCTTATTTATTATCCGACACGGGTAAACTAAAAGTTCAAGCAGAACTTACTTCAGGTAAAATTATTGTAGACGAGTTTATGGCATTCAATGCTTCATCACCAGCTTCTGATGCACCGCCTTCTCCAACTGCTGGTGTTGTCATGTTACCTCGAAATTTAAAACTGAATTTTCAAACAAAGGTTGGAAAAGTTCTTTATCAGGATTTAGCACTCGACAGTGTTGCAGGGGAATTAGCTGTTTCAGATGGGGTTTTATATCTAAAGGAATTGGCATTTAATACGTTAGGGGCTTCTGTTGGTATGGATGCAACCTATACAGAAATTAATCCAGTTTCAGCATACTTTGATTATCATCTTATTACAAAAGATTTTAATATAGAAAGGGCATACAAAGAAGTAAAAATGGTTCAGGAACTTGCATCTTCCCTTGAATCCGCAAAAGGACTTATTTCTATTGATTACAAAATTAAAGGTCGGCTTGACGGAAATATGATGCCAGTTTATAAGTCCTTATCTGGTGGAGGTGTTTTGAATATGAAAGATGTAAAATTCTCAGGGATAAAAGTGCTGGGAGATGTCAGTAAAAAAACTCAAAAAGAAGGAATTGACAAACCACGTCTTAAAGGCATAGAAATAAAATCAACCATTGAGAACAATGTTATAGAAATTGAACCCTTTAAATTCAAAACTGCTGGTGTTAGAATAAAAGTAGCCGGACGAACAACCATTGATGGAATTATGGATATGAAAATTAGAATTGGGCTTCCTCCAATGGGGATTTTTGGTATTCCTGTAATGGTTAAAGGTTCGGCTGATGATCCAAAAATTAAATTTGGAAAAGGAGGTAAGGATGATGAAAATCCTGTTGAGGATGATTATTCAGATGATCTACCTGCTGATATT
>Ga0209087_1001843_pt1 | contig 12331 bp, 16 predicted proteins | sample S_130805_EF_Meta_FD_187321 | JGI IMG/M metagenome (GOLD analysis project Ga0209087, IMG submission 187321) | Freshwater microbial communities from Lake Simoncouche, Canada to study carbon cycling - S_130805_EF_MetaG (SPAdes) (version 2) | ecosystem: Environmental > Aquatic > Freshwater > Lake ...
ATATAAGTTCGTAGAATCAAAAGTTGTAGAAAAAGTTGCAGAGATTGAAAAGGAACTAAAGAGTTGACCAAAGACAGTGCAAACTTAGCATTTGCATTGTTGTCATACTATGCAAGCAAGTATAAAGACCGCTATGGCAAGCAGCCTAATATAAATAAATATAAAGAAAAATGGGCTGCTTCAGATATTTTACAAGACTTCGGATTTGACGAAGCAAAAACAATTATAGATTATTACTTTACTTTATCAAAAGAAGGACACCCCTTGAATTGGATGTTTAACAACTTTGATAAATTAAAAGATACAGTAAATGCAAATGCAATAGATAAAAAGCTAAGGGCTGAACGTAGAGCAGAGTTAGCAAAATTGAGAGAAGAGTGGTTAAATGGGAATGCGTGAGGAAGTAGAAGTACTATCTGCCGTATGTGAGAATAAAGATATCCACGTTTTGTTTGAAAACAATGTTGACTATCTTATGAAATCTTGCGGTGATGTATGGGACTTTGTAAAAGAATATTATAATGAAACTCGTCAGGTTCCCACCGCAGATCTTTTAGTAACACGTTTTCGTGACTTTGAGACTGTTGAAGCTGGACCAACTATCTACCACATTAATAGATTAAAGGAAACATTTCTTGATGAATCTTTGCGTTCTACCGTTCGTAAAGCAGCACAACACCTGCAAGATAATCAGTCTAGTAAAGCACTAGCAACAATGAGCACAGACATATCTTCACTATCTAGGATTACCGCTAAGGTTCGTGACCTAGATGTAACAGATGTAGAAGATGCATTACATCACTTTGAAAAGACTCGTCAGTCTGCTATAAATGGTGATGTGGGTATCCGTACAGGTCTTGTGGCATTTGATATTTGTTTGCCTATGGGTATTGCTAAGGGTCAGTTAGGTGTGCTTCTTGCATATCCTGCTATTGGTAAATCTTGGATGGCTCTATATCTTGCAGTTCAGGCTTGGAAGAATGGTCGTGTCCCAATGATTCTTTCACTTGAAATGACTGAGCAAGAAGTTCGTAACCGTATTTTTACAATCTTGGGTGATGGAAAATTCTCTCACCGCAATCTTTCTTCTGGTCGTGTAAACCAAGAAGAGTTTAAAGATTGGGCAGAAAAAACTTTAGTTGGAAAACAACCCTTTAAGATTGTTTCAAATGACGGTGGTAGCGAAGTAACTCCAAATGTTGTTAGAGCAAAGATTGATCAGTATAAACCAGACATTGTATTTATTGACTACTTACAGTTAATGCAAGATAATGCAGGTACAAGTGGTAATGAAACTGTTAAGATTAAAAACTTATCACGAGAACTAAAGCTTCTTGCTATCTCAGAACAAGTTCCTATTATTGCTATTGCTTCTGCTACACCAGATGATGCAAGTGATTTAGAATCAGTTCCACAACTTGGTCAGGTTGCTTGGTCACGACAGATTGCTTACGATGCTGACTGGATGCTTGCATTTGGTAGAAAGCAAAACACAGGTGTACTTGAAGTTGCATTTAGAAAAAATCGTCACGGTTTCTTAGGTGACTTCTTTATTGATGCAGACTTTGATAGTGGAAAATTTGAAGAAATGTTAGATCCCGCAGACTCTTTATAACCTATAATGGTTATATGGAATATGCAGGGCATAAAAAAATTAAAAAGTTTACCATAGATGGTCAAATCTATGATGAAGCTGATGTTCTGCGTCTAAGAGAACAATATAATCAAATAATGGATAGTTATTTGAGAGAAAAAGGATATGTTCCCCATTTAGACCTTGACCCAGTTTTCTCTTTAGACTATAATGGTAATATCTTTGAGTTTAAAATAACTTGGTACGGAATATATTTAGGGAAAGCGAAGGCAAAATGTTACAAAGGACTAGTTGGAACAAAACTAATACCAATGAATCTTACGACCCAGACCAAATCCGAGAAATCATCATTTCCTGCGGAATCACAATAGGTACGGAATTAGAAACACATTATCTAATATTCTGTCCATTCCATAATAATCGTCATACACCAGCTTGTGAAGTAGATAAAGAAAAAGGATTGTTTCTTTGCTTTTCCTGTGGTGAAAATGGAACCATTATAGATTTTATAATGAGAACAACTAATCGTAATTACTTTGAGGCTTCCAGGATTATATCTAATGCTGCAAAGTCAATTAACTTTGTGGATAAAGTTGAGAAATCAATCGAACCAAAAGAAGAGTTTGATGAGTTTGATTCAGCACTAATTGATCGTTTGCATACTTCCCTGATGCAAAGTGATAAAGCAAAAAATTATTTTCTAGGTAGAAGTATTACAGTAGATGCTATGAAGCATTTTAAATTAGGATACTCTGAAAAACAAGATATGGTTACAGTACCTATATATTCACATACAGGTATCTGCGTTGGTTTTGTTGGGCGGTCTGTAGAGGGTAAGTCATTTAAAAACTCTAATGGACTACCTAGAAGCAAAGTATTGTTTAACTTAAATAGTTCAAAGTTTAGTGACATAGTTATTGTAGAATCATCATTTGATGCTATGAGATTATGGCAACTAGATATTCCTGCGGTTGCAACTCTTGGTGCAAATATTGGTACAAACCAAGCAGCACTTTTAAACAAGTATGCACAGGCAATTATTATTGCACCAGATAATGATATGGCAGGTACAGAAATGACAAGTAAATTAAGCAAGCATTTATCTGGTAAAGATATAAGAATATTAAACATTGCAGAGGGCAAGAAAGACATTGGAGATATGACAGATAGTGAGATTATATCTGCATTTTCTTCCATAAAATCACTTGACTTAGCATTGTCAATATGATAAAATATATACACAAGGTTCACTTATGGAACCAAATATTAAAAGGAGAAATATATTATGGCAATTACAGGATTAGCAAATATTAGAAATCTAATCGAACGACCATCTGGTTCAGACGGTCCAAAAGCTCGTTGGCTCAAGTTAGAAGATGGGCAGAGCGTAAAAATTCGTTTTCTTAACGAAGTAGACCCCGACTCAAAAAATTATAATAAAGATTTGGGTCTTGCGATTGTTATCGCGGAACACACCAATCCAAAAGATTACAAGCGTAAAGCATTGTGCTCTATGGATGATGAAGGTAAGTGTTACGGTTGCGAACAGCATCGTAAAGATCCAAAGGCTGGTTGGAAAGCTCGTCTTCGCTATTACACAAATGTCTTAGTAGATGAAGGTCAGGGCGACCCATACACAGCAATCTGGTCACAGGGCGTTGGTCCAAAGTCACCAACTACGACCACAATCATTGAGTTTGCATCTGATACAGGTTCTGTGTCAAATGTTGTTTGGCGATTGAAACGCAATGGAACTGGTACACTAACTAGTTATTCATTGTTCCCTGTTACCACAGACGACAAGCCTTTTGATTTCAGTGGCATTGAAGCCTATGAACTTGAAAAGACTGCAACTCGTCAGATTAAGTATGCGGATCAAGAATCATTCTTTATGGGTCTTGAAGCTGAGGAAACAGCATCCACTTCTGTTGAGTGGTAAAACCTCTTGACAAACTGGGGGCGGTAATATATACTATTACTGCCCCCTTAACTTATTGGAGATAAATGTACCACAATCATCATTCACATTCGTACTATAGCCTACTAGACGGCTACTCCTCACCAGAAGAACTTCTCAAAAGAGCAGAAGAGGTGGGTATGACAGCACTTTCATTAACAGATCACGGCACATTAAGTGGGCATCGTGATTTCCTTATTGCTGCAAAGAACACTAATGTAAAGCCAATTCTAGGATTAGAAGCATATTTTACTACAGATATGGCAGATAAACGGTCTAAGAAAGACCGAGAAGAAGATGAACAGATTTATAACCATCTCATTGTTCTGGCACAGAACGAGAATGGGCTTCAGAACCTCTCTAAGATGTCTGAAATCGGTTGGAATGAAGGGTTCTTCTCAAAGCCACGCATAGATTTTAAAACCCTTGAAACTCATTCTACAGACTTAATAGTCATTTCTGGATGTATGAATGGCATTATTGCCAAAGCTATTCAAAATGGCAATATGGAAAAAGCGGTAGAATACACAGACTGGTTTAAGAATGTCTTTGGGGATAACTTTTATATGGAATTACAGCCCCATAATCCTGCCGAACTTAATCATCAAATGCTTAAACTAGCAGATGATATGGGTGTTAAATCTACCGTTACTTTGGACTGCCATTATGCCTCTCCAGAAGATCGGATTGCAGAAGAGATTATGCTTATTCTAGGTACACATCCTAATATCCGTAAAGAAGCAAAGTTTGAAGATAGTCGCAAGATTAAAGATTTGATTGAACGCCTTGATTATTTATATGGTGATAGGTTTATGTCATTTAAGGATTTGGAAATCTATCTTATGGGTCATAAAGATATCAAACAAATGATGCTTGATCAGGGTATTGACCGAGATGATTTGTATGAAAACTCTGTAGAGATTAGTGACAAGATTGGTTCATATGAAATCAAGCAAGGTCTAGATTTGCTTCCTGCGGAATATCGTGACCCAGACCATCAACTAGAAAAGATTGCTCTAGAAGGTTTGGCAAAACGTGGTCTTGCAGATAAATCAGAATATATTGAACGCTTGAATGAAGAACTAGATATTATTAAGTCTAAAAACTTTTCTTCATACTTTATTATCGTTGCAGATATGATTAACTGGTCAAAGAATAATGATATTATGGTCGGTCCAGGACGAGGTAGTGCTGCTGGTTCTCTTGTATGCTACTCTCTTGGCATTACAGAAGTTGATCCTATTAAATATGGTTTGCTATTCTTCCGATTTATTAATCCAGAACGTAACGACTTCCCAGATATTGACACTGACTATGAAGATAGAAAACGTGGTCAGGTTAAGGAATACCTTTCTGACCAGTATCAGCACGTTGCATCTATTGCTACATTCCTTACATTCAAAGATAAGGGTGTAGTACGAGATGTTGCTAGAGCATTCCATATTCCGCTTCCAGAAGTTAATAAAGCTTTGAAGGGTGTAGAAACTTGGGATGAGTTTATTACTGCATCTATCTCTAAAGATTTCCGTGAAAAATATCCAGAGGTCGTAAAGTATGCTGAGAAACTTCGTGGTCGTATTCGTGGAACTGGAATGCATGCAGCAGGTATTGTTGCATCCAAAGATGCTATCTCAAATTATGCACCTATTGAAACTCGTAAGGATACACAGAGCGATGATAGGGTACAAGTAGTTGCTGTAGATATGGAACAAGTAGCAGACATTGGTTTGATTAAGATTGATGCTCTTGGCTTAAAAACTCTTACAGTAATTCACGATACCCTAGATATTATTAAAGAGCGTAAAGGTAAAGAAATAGATTTATCAAAAATTACCTTAGATGATAAAGAAGTTTATGCAGACCTTACGGCAGGATTTACAAAGGGTGTCTTCCAAGCAGAAGCAACACCATATACAAACTTGTTGGTAAAGATGGGTGTCTACACCTTTGATGAACTTGCTGCATCTAATGCTCTTGTTCGTCCAGGAGCTATGAATACTATCGGTGCTGAATATATTAAGCGTAAAAAGGGTAAAACTCCAGTGACTTATATTCACGACATCGTAAAGGAGTTTACGCAAGAAACTTACGGATGTATTCTTTATCAGGAACAAGTTATGCTTGCCTGTGTTCACTTAGGTGGGATGTCTATGGTTGAAGCAGATAAGGTTCGTAAGATTATTGGTAAGAAAAAAGATGCCAAAGAGTTTGATCAGTATCGTGAGCGATTTGTAAAGGGTGCTTCTAAGCATATTACAGAAAAGCAAGCAGAAGGATTGTGGAAAGATTTTGAAGCACACGCAGGGTATTCATTTAATAAGTCACACGCTGTGGCATATTCAATGCTATCGTATTGGTCGGCTTGGCTAAAGAAGTATTACCCACACGAGTTTATGTATTCTCTTCTTCGTAATGAAAAAGATAAGGATACTCGCACAGATTACCTTATTGAAGCAAAGCGTATGGGTATTGCAATCAAGTTACCACACGTTAATGAATCAGATATTGACTTCACACTTGATGGTGATTCAATTAGGTTTGGTTTAGGTAACATTAAGTTTATTTCTGAAAACATTGGTAGCAAGATTATTGCTAACAAACCGTATCAAAGTTATGAACATTTAAGAGAACTTGCTGGAGAAAAAGGTTCTGGTATTAATAACAGGGCTATTGATGCACTAAATAAGGTTGGTGCAGCAGCATTTAATGACAATCTAAGGAATGGAAATGAAAAAGAAAACTATTACGAATACCTTAATATTCCTGAGTTTACAAGTGATATGCCACGCTGGATTGAAGCTTATGCAAAACCACTTGAAGACTACACCGAAGAAGGATGCTTTCTCGTTATTGCTATGGTCAAATCCATCAAGCGAGGTGACGGCTGGTCACGCATCGAAATCGTTGACAAGACTGGCTCTGTTGGGATATTTGACAGGTCGGACACAACAATCGAACCAGGAAAAATCTACATCTTCTTAGTTGCAGATAATCGTATTGGTGCTTATGCAACGGCAGATAATATGAAGGATACCAAAGATCCATTCATTAAATATTTACAGGCTAAGTCAATGCCTTTGGCAGAGGGAGAATATTTTACTATTAGCTTTACGCCAAGAAAGACAAAAGCTGGACAAAAAATGGCTAATGCAGTTATTGCAGATTCCGATAAAGATTTAAAGTCTATCGTAATCTTTCCTAATATGTATGGACAAGCATTAGCAAGTTTAAAGCCAGGAAATAAATGTAAACCAGTTTTACAAGAAACACAATCAGGTAGTACTACAGTAAAGGAGTTTGAAAGAGTATGAATCTAGATAATTTAGCAAGAAACGTTCACGACAATGCAAAGGATAAAGGTTTCTGGGATTATATGTATCCAGTACCAACATCAGAAAGTTTTATCTTTTATGCAAAACAAATCGCTATGATCCATTCAGAAGCAACAGAAGTTTTAGAAGCTTTGCGTAAGAGCAAAGGTAAAGATGAAGTAGTAGAAGAATTAGCAGATATTATTATTCGTGTTGTTGATTTATATGAAGGTCTTCGTGTTGCAGGTGAAGTTGATGCTTCCCTTGAAGATACAGTAACTAGCAAGACATTAACAAATCAGCATAGACCAAAAATGCATAACGTATTGGGATGATATAATATGCAGGGATACTTTTTAGAAGGGGTAGATGGAGAACTTCTACTTGTCATAAGAAGTTATAACGAAGAGCAAATGTATTCAATTATTAAAAAGATTGAGACAATGCGAGAAGAAGAAATAAAAGATTTAGCAAAGATATTGGAGATGCATTTTAATGACAGAAACAAAGATGGAAGACATCTTAGCGAGGCTAGACCCAAAGACAAGAAAAAGGGTACAGTCAGCAACAGAAGTAGAAATAGAAAAACAATCAACACCAAGCCTCAGTCTTAATGTTGGGCTAAAAGGTGGTCTTGGATATGGTCGACAAGTTCTTATTTGGGGAAATAAATCGGCAGGAAAATCATCATTCTGTTTACAGATGATTGGTGAAGCACAAAAGAATGGAAAAGTATGTGCCTGGATTGATTCAGAGCAATCATATTCCCCAGAGTGGGCAGAACAACTAGGCGTTGATTCAGAACAACTAATTTATTCACCAGCAAAAACTATCAACGATATGGTTGATGTTAGTGTTGACTTGATGAAAGCTGGTGTAGACATTATAGTAGTAGATTCTATCTCTGCTTTGCTTCCTGCAATCTATTTTGAAAAAGATGGAAGTGAACTTAAAGAGCTTCAGGATACTAAACAAATTGGTGCAGAAGCAAAAGATATGACTCACGCAGTCAAGATGCTCAACTATGTAAATGAAAATACTTTGCTAGTTTTGATTTCACAACAAAGAAATAGTTTTGGTGGAATGCATGCAACTCATATTCCCACAGGTGGTATGGCTGTTAAGTTCTTCAGTAGTACCATCGTAAAGTTGTGGTCATCAGAAGCAGAAGCAAACTCAATTAAAGATAAGATTGCAGTAGGCGATAGGTTAATTGAACAAAAAGTTGGTCGTCCAGTTAACTGGAGTATTGACTATAACAAGACTGGTCCACAGTTTATTGGCGGATCATATGACTTCTATTTCCAGGGTGATCACGTTGGTGTAGATAAAGTCGCAGATCTTGTTGATGTTGCAGAACTTATGGGAATTATTGAACGTGGCGGTGCTTGGTACACAATCCTAGACCAGCGTTTACAGGGTCGTGCAAAGGTCGTAGAGTATGTTCGGACTAACCCTGAAGTATTTGATACCCTAGAAAGTATGGTGTACGCAAAGATATGATAGATCCAAGAGAGTTTGTCGGCGGTAAAAAAGAACAAAAACCAGAAATAGAAAATGAGGATATGGCAGTGAGTGGAAGTTTTGTGTGTGGAGAATGTTATGCAAACATTAACTCTGCTTCATTAAATGAAGATGAAATGATTTTAACTTATGTTTGTCCAGATGGACACATTAATAAGGCTACCATATGAGTGAGCGTGGAGAGTTAAAAAAGATCGGTGCAAAGGCACACAAAAACTCTGGTCGTGGGCAATACCAAAAAGCTGATGGTTCTACAGATGAGTTTGTAGTAGATGTAAAAGAAGCATCTAAAAGTTTCACCATAAACCAAGAGGTATGGGCTAAGATAGTTACCGATACGCTTAAGACAAGCAAAGATAAATATCCAGCCTTACTGTTGGCAATCGGTGAAACACAAAAGATAAGATTAGCAGTCATTGAATGGTCTGCCCTAGAAGATTTATTGGAGAGAGCAAATGGAATCAACCCTTGATTATATCAATCAGATAACTGAGTTTAATGATTTACACGAGTTTATGAAAGATGAAGACTTAGATGAAGCATTAGCACTTATTGTAAAGATTATGATGAAGCCAGATATCCCATCAGTTCAAGCTGTTGCACTTATCAGTAAGTTGCAAGCAATGAGTGCTAAGTTTGGTGTATTGGCAACTTGGTATTCTACTGTTGAGAAAGGACCTTCTGGTAGTATTAATAATACAAAAAAGAATGTTTACTATACAATGAAAGATTCTATCGATAAAATGGTAGATGCTCTCAAGTATGTAGCACGATATAACTTAGGAGCATAATGGCTAAAAATTTAATTGGTACGCTTACAAGCAAACCAAGAAATACAAAGATTGATCCAAAGAAATTTAGATTAGCAGTAGGTAAGGCTTATCTAGAAGGTAAAAATGGAACAAAGTTTATGGTCAAGAAAACATTTTCGCCATCAACGGTTGGATATGGATATGGTAAGTGTCCTAGATATTGGAGTCTAGCCTTTAGTGGTGCAAACTTTAAAACAAGTTTTACTTCACAGGGTATGGCTGCAATGAATGCAGGAACACAAGCGCACGATAGAATACAGGCAGCCTTATTAAAAGCTGGATTAGTTAAAGAACTTGAAAAAGAAATAACTTGCGCCGATCCACCTATTCGTGGATTTGCAGATATGATTTCTGAAGTTGACGGTGAAGAGATTGTTGGTGAAATCAAGACAATTAAGTCAGAGGGTTTTGATATTCGTAAAGATACTTCTACTGGAGCAGATAGTCACGTTGTTCAATTACTTATTTATATGCGTGTTCTTGATTTACAGGAAGGTTATTTCCTTTATGAAAATAAAAACAGTCACGAGATTTCTGTCATTCCTATCGTAATGTCTGATGAAAATGCAAAGTATGCAGACTACATTCTTGATTGGATGAGAGAAGTATATTCAGCTTGGCAAAATAAAAAGAATATCAAGCGACCATTTAAAGAAAATAGTTCTAGTTGTAACTACTGTCCATTAAAGGGTGATTGCTGGGAAGCATCAGATGGCAGAACAAAGATTGAGCCTTTGGAGGTTCGTTCGTGATTAAAGCCTGTATTCAATGTGGCAATGATTTTGAATATAAAACACATAATCAAAAGTACTGCTCCAAAGATTGCTGTAGATTATCTACAAATAAAAAAATTATGGAAAAGTATTATGCTAAAAAAGCTCGATTGGCTGGTGAAGTAAGAATGTGTTCTACTTGTGGTAATCAATTAAGTAGATACAATCCAGATGTAACTTGTCAAGATTGTCATAATGCAAAAAAGAAAAATAAAGCAAATATAGCAAGGGATGAAATCTTAAATGTCATTAGCAAAACTAGCAAAAACTAAAGCAAATAAAGTTTTGGGTATAGATGCTTCAACCGCTTCTGTTGCCTTTTGTTTGTTTGAAAACGGTAAACCTGTACAGTTTGGCAAACTACCAATAGAAGGTGCTGACATTTATGAAAAGATTAAAGATGCTAATACAAAAGCAAGAGTTATTGCTGCTTTGGTAGAGCCAGATTATGTTGCAGTAGAATCTGCAATTATGGTCAGATCCGCTGATGCAGGACTAAAGATTGCTATGATTGTTGGTGCAATTCTTGCAAGATTATTAAAGCCACACACTAAGGTTATGACTGTTGCCCCTGTACAATGGCAATCATTTATTGGTAATAAAAATCCAACAAAAGCAGATAAGGCAGCACTTGAAAAAGAGATTCCTGGAAAAAGCGTTTCTTGGTACAAAGCAGAAATGCGTAATCGGCGGAAGCAAAAGACTATGGATTACTTCATCAATAACTATGGTGTAGACGTAACCGATAATGATGTTGGTGATTCTATGGGAATTGCTTATTATGCCTACAAAAATTTAACGGAGAGATAAATGAAATTATATCAGTCTAAAAAATGGTTGACAAAACGATACTTAGTTGATAGAATGAGTATTGAACAAATTGCAAAAGAATGCAATACTAGCCATCAAACTATTTATAGATATTTGGTTGAGTTTGGATTAGTAAGGGATCAAAGGTCTTGGAAGAAAAAATAGTATTACCAATAAATGTTAGTGGATTAAACAGTGATAGCAGTTTAAATGCTAAACCTAGTGACTATGTTGCACTTTCTGGTATCAAAAAGGCATTAGAAAAAGTTGGCTTTGATATAACAGAATTAGATTTAAATTGCTTAGTTAATTTATCTATAGGAAGTCCAGATATACATACACATATTCCAAATTCATACAATATTTTTTATTCTGCTATCGAAAATGAATTAAAACAAGAAGAGGTTAATTCATTAAACAGGGCAGATGAAGTTTGGGCACCAACAGATTTTGGATTAGAAATTCTTAAGCAATCATTAGATGTTCCAGTATATAAAGTTTCTTATGGTGTTTCTGGATTTTTTATGCCGACCAAAAGAAAAACAAATGATGTATTCACATTCCTTTCTATTTATGAAAACAATAATAAACATCACATAGATAATGTAATTCAGGCATTTACTAGTGAATTTGGTAATAGAGAAGATGTAAGATTGATCATTAAGACAAGATCAGAATCAATATCAATAGATACGGTTTATAGTAATATTGAAATCATAAATGAAGTTTTATATCAGGATGATTATTTAAGGTTATTACAAACAAGTAACTGTCTTATTTATACATCAGATGCCGAAAGTTTTGGATTTATACCACTTGAAGCTATTGCAACAGGTATGCCAGTGATATCTACACATAATTGGTGTCAGTATAAAGATCTGATTGAATACAAATTAGATGATACATCTATTGAATCTATTTCTAATTTAATTAAACTAGCATATACAAATAAAGATACCGATGCTGATTCTTGTTTCTATAAATCATTTAAGGCACATAGAGAATGGCAGTGGAATGAAAAGTTTATTAAAGAGGCAGCAACAAGATTAAAATTTGCACATCAGAATAGCAATAACAAGGAGTTAAATAATGCACGAATATAAAAAAGAAGATTACGGACTGAATGATTTAGTTGAGTTTGCTTTAGAAGCACCAGCGGGTAAAGAAATCCTTGAAGAAGCCATATATGTTACTAAGATGTTAATTCAAAAGAATATTTCTTATGGCAATTCTGCCCTATATCCTGCATCTATTTTTAGTAAAGGTACGGCGGTAGAACAACTATCTGCTCGCCTAGACGACAAGCTAAATAGAATTAAGAATAACCAGACTTTTGAAAACGAGGGTATGGTTGATGCAGTAGATGATATCTTAGGATACTTAATCTTATTAAAGATAGCAATTAAAAATCAACTTAAGGAAGATATTTAATGCCAACATATCAATATACTTGTGGTGATTGTGAATTAGCACAAGAACTAAAAAGAACTATTGATGAAAGAGACAATGAAGTCTTATGTGAGCAATGCTCACAAACAATGAAGAGAACA
>Ga0209087_1001849_pt1 | contig 12300 bp, 13 predicted proteins | sample S_130805_EF_Meta_FD_187321 | JGI IMG/M metagenome (GOLD analysis project Ga0209087, IMG submission 187321) | Freshwater microbial communities from Lake Simoncouche, Canada to study carbon cycling - S_130805_EF_MetaG (SPAdes) (version 2) | ecosystem: Environmental > Aquatic > Freshwater > Lake ...
GCCCAGCCCCCCCGGCCGTTGCCCAGCTTTCTGGGGCTAACGCCTCAACCCCGGGCGTGCCCACGCCGCAGTCCGCCGCCCCCCAGCTGCTTTCCCAGGCTTCCCCGACACCAACTTCTCCATCCACCGCTGCGCCGCCAAAGCCCTCTGCGTCGGTGGTTCCCCAGGCTTCCCCAGCCAGCCCTTCCAAAACAGTCGCACCCACCACCGCGAAGCCCGCTGCCGCCGCCACCCCTCCGGTGGCGGTTCCTGCCGCAACCCCTCCGGCCCCTGCCCCTTCGGCAACCCCTGCGGTCCCGGCCGCAAGCCCCTTCACTTCCCCCACGGCCGCTCCCCCCGCGGCAGGGCAGACCCCGGCAGCTGATGCGCCGCTGGTGGAATCTCCCCCGGTCGACGAGCCCAAGGTGCAGCTCAGCGAGGTTGTCGTCGAGGGTCTGGCTGGGCACCCCGAGCAGCAGCGCCTCGAGCAGGCGGTCTACGGGGCCATGACGGTGACCCCCGGCAGCCAGGTGACCCGCAGCCAGCTTCGCAAGGACCTCGGGGCTATTTATGCCACCGGTTGGTTCTCGGATGTGCGGATGGTTCCCAAGGACGGCCCCCTCGGGGTGCGCCTTGTGGTGACTGCGCTCCCGTATCCGGTGCTGAGCAAGGTGACCCTCGAGCCGCCCGATGCCAAGGTTCCGGCCAAGGTGGTCGATGAGACCTTCGCCGCCGATTACGGCCGCACCCTCAATCTCAATAGCCTGCGCACCCGCATGCAGGATCTGCAGCGCTGGTATGCCGACAAGGGTTATTCCCTGGCCCGGGTCACCGGTCCCGGCCGCATCAGTCCGGATGGTTTGGTGCAGCTGCTCGTGCGGCAGGGCACCGTGGCGGGCGTGGAGGTGCAATTCCTCGACAAGGAGGGCAACACCACCGACGACAAGGGCCGGCCGATTCGCGGCAAGACCAAGACCTGGGTGGTCACCCGCGAGATCTCAATGCGTCCGGGTGAGATCTTCAACCGCCGCAATCTCGAGGACGACATCAAACGTCTCTATGGCACCGGCCTGTTCAGCGATGTGAAGGTGACCCTGCGGCCCGCCCCGGAGGATCCCGGTCGGGTCACGATCGTGTTGGGGGTGGTGGAGCAGTCCACCGGCTCCCTCTCCGGCGGTCTGGGCTATAGCCAGAGCCAGGGGGTATTTGGCCAGATCCAGGTGCAGGACAGCAACCTATTTGGCCGGGCCTGGGATATTTCCACCAGCTTCACCTATGGCCAATTTGGCGGCCTGTTCGACATCACCTTCACCGACCCCTGGATCAAGGGGGATCCCTTCCGCACCGCCTTCCGGGCCAAGGCCTTCATCAGCCGTGATGTGCCCCAGGTGTTCCAGAGCCAAGACAACGGCAACATTTACACCGTTTCTGATTTCTATGAGGCTCCGGGCACCAATCTCGCTTACAACATCAACGGCTCCACCAATCCGCTCAATGGACCGATTGGCTCGGTGGAGCAAGCCGAAGCCCTATCCCCTGGCACCAGCTGGTTTAACTACAACGGCAACTCCGTGGTGGTACAGCGGATTGGCGGCAACCTTCAGTTCATCCGGCCCCTCAATGGCGGCAACCCTTTCCAGCGGGCCCCCTGGAGTCTGATTGCCGGCCTCAATGCCCAGCAGGTCACCCCCATGAATGTGGGGGGCGACTCGATGCCCTACGGCGTTGTCAATAACGCCTTCGACTCCAGCGGCAGCTTTGTGCCGATCAATTCGATCGTGTGCATTGCCTACAACTGCGCCACCCGCAACCAGTTGGTGGGCCTCCGCCTGGCCACCACCTTCAACACCCTCGATGATCCCCGCAATCCCACCCGCGGCGATTTCCTGAGCCTCGGCACCGAGCAGTTCATCTCGATGGGGACCGATTCACCCACCTTCAACCGCCTGCGCGGCAGCTACACCCACTTCATTCCGGTGAATTGGCTGAAGCTCTACAAGGGTTGCCGTCCCGGCGCCAAGCAGGGTCAATGCAAGCAGGCCCTCGCCTTCCAGGTGTCCGCCGGCACCGTGCTCGGAGACCTGCCGCCCTATGAAGCCTTTTGTGTGGGTGGCGGCAACTCAGTGCGCGGCTATTACGACTGCGATCTCGGCGTGGGTAAGAGCTTTGGTGAGGCAACCATCGAATACCGCTTCCCCCTGTTCAGCATCGTGAGCGGTGAGCTGTTCGTCGATGGCGGCACCACGTTCGGTAGCCAGAAGGATGTGCCCGGCAACCTCGGTCCCCTGCTGGGCAAACCGGGCCAAGGCTTCTCCGTGGGCACCGGCGTGATCGTGACCACCCCGGTGGGCCCCCTCCGGCTCGAGGTGGCCAGCCAGGACTTCACCACCAACTGGCGCTTCAACCTCGGCGTCGGCTGGAAGTTCTAGTGACCATCTGGCCCCAGGACTATGACCGGGCCTGGACTCTGGCGGCCCCCGTCGAGCGTGACGGCGTGGGCCTGCACGGGGGCCTGCCCTGCCGGGTGCGACTGGCTCCCTCTCGTCTGCCGGGCTACCGGGTGGGCTGGCTGGATGATCCTTCCAAGCCATTGCAGCGCCTGGAGCCATCCCAGGTGGCCGATACACGCCTCTGCACCGCCCTACAGCTCGGCGACAGGCGCCTGGCCACCGTGGAGCACCTGCTGGCGGCCCTGGCCGGAACCGGCGTGAGCCAGGCCGAGATCTGGGTCGACGCCGGCGAGATCCCCCTGCTCGATGGTTCCGCCCTGCGCTGGGTGGAGGCGATCGCGGAGGCCGGCCTCGAGGAGGTGGGTGAACGGCAGGAGCCGCTCCTGCCGCCCGAGCCCCTCACGCTCCAGCAGGGCCTCGGCTTCATCACCGCTTTTCGTTCCGAGGCGCTGAGGTTGGCGGCCGCCGTGGAATTCCCCCAGGCGGCGATCGGCCGGCAGTTGTATTCGATCGCTCTCACCCCAGCGGCCTTCGTGGCTGAGATCGCCCCAGCCCGCACCTTTGGTTTCCGCGAGCAGCTTGAGCAGTTGCGCGCCGCCGGCCTGATCCAGGGCGGTGCCCTCGATAACGCCCTGGTCTGCGACGGTGACCGTTGGCTCAATCCGCCGCTGCGCTTTGCTGATGAACCGGTGCGCCATAAGCTCCTTGATCTGTTGGGCGATCTCGCCCTGGTGGGCCTGCCCCGGGCCCAGGTTTTCGCCTACCGCGGATCCCACGGCCTCCACACCGGCCTAGCCGCGGCGATCGCTGCCGCTGCCCCTCCGCGGCATCCCTCCCTCTGCTGAGTGCCTGAGCCCTTGACCGTCACACCCGCCATTCCCGCTCCCGCCGCCAGCCCCCCCGACCCTGGAGCTGACCACCACGTTGCCCCGTCCAAGGTCGAGCTGGCTGCTGCCCCCACCCCAGCGCGGTTGTCGGGTCCGGCCTCCGACCAGGTCGTGCTAGCTAGCGAACAGATCCAGGGTCTGCTGCCGCACCGCTATCCCTTCGCCCTGGTGGACCGGGTGATCGCCCATGAACCGGGTCGGATGGCCGTGGCCATTAAGAACGTGACCCTCAACGAGCCCCAGTTCCAGGGCCATTTCCCAGGGCGCCCCCTGATGCCCGGGGTGCTGATCGTGGAGGCGATGGCCCAGGTGGGGGGCCTGATCGTGACCCAGATGCCCGACCTTCCCAAGGGGCTGTTCGTGTTTGCCGGCATCGATGGGGTGCGTTTTCGTCGGCCGGTGGTGCCCGGCGACCAGCTCCGCATCACCTGCGAGCTGCTCAGCCTCAAGCGCAAACGGTTCGGCAAGGTCAAGGCCGAGGCCACCGTTGATGGCGAGCTGGTGTGCTCCGGCGAGCTGATGTTCTCCCTGGTCGACTGAAGCGATGACGAGCACAGCCCTGGCGACATCGGTGCATCCAACGGCGGTCGTTGATCCCTGCGCCCAGTTGGGGACGGGCGTGGTTGTTGGCCCCTACGCCGTGATCGGCGGCGAGGTGCAGATCGGCGATGGCTGCCGCATCGGTCCCCATGTGGTGATCGATGGCCGGGTGCGGATGGGCCGGGACAACCGCATCTTTCCGGGCGCCTGCATCGGCCTTGAACCCCAGGATCTCAAGTACAACGGCGCCCCCACCGAGGTGGTGATGGGCGATGGCAACGCCATCCGCGAATCCGTCACGATCAACCGTGCTACCCATGAGGGGGAGCAGACCCGGCTGGGCAGCGGCAACCTGCTGATGGCCTACAGCCACCTTGGCCACAACTGCCACCTGGGTGATCGCATCGTGATCGCCAACGGCGTGGCGGTGGCCGGTCACGTGGTGATCGGCGACCGGGCCGTGATCGGCGGGGTGCTCGGCATCCACCAGTTCGTGCACATCGGCAGCCTGGCGATGGTGGGCGGCATGAGTCGTATCGACCGTGATGTGCCTCCTTTCACCATGGTGGAAGGCCACCCGGGACGGGTGCGGGGCCTCAACAAGATTGGCCTGCGTCGCAGCGGCCTGGCCGAGCGGGAGGGTGGCGCCGAGCTGCGTCAGCTCCAGGAGATCTGGAACCTCCTCTACCGCAGCGACCTAGTGCTCGCCGATGCGTTGGTGGAGGCCAACCGGCAGCTCTTGCTGCCCGCCGCCGCCGAGCTCTGCTCATTTCTGGAGGCCTCCGTGGGACCCGGTCGTCGCGGTCCCCTGCCGCCGCCGCGCTGATGGTGCGCCTGCTGGTGAGCACCGGTGAGGTGTCCGGTGATCTGCAGGGCAGCCTGCTGATCACCGCCCTGCACCTTGAGGCAGCCCGTCGCGAGCTGCCGCTGGAGGTGGTGGCCCTTGGCGGCCGGAGGATGGAGGCCGCCGGTGCCGAGCTGCTGGCCGATACCGCTGGACTCGGGGCCATCGGCCTCTTGGAGGCACTGCCCCTGGTCCTGCCCACCCTGAAGCTGCAGGCCCGGCTGCGGCGTTGGTTGGTGGATCATCCACCCGATGGCGTGGTGTTAATCGACTACATGGGGGCCAACGTGAACCTGGGGCTGCGCCTCAAGCGCCGCTATCCGCGGGTGCCGATCTCCTATTACATCGCCCCCCAGGAGTGGGCCTGGCGCATCGGGGATGGCGGCACCACCCGCCTGATCGGCTTCACCGACCGCATCCTCGCGATCTTCCCCGAGGAGGCGCGTTTCTATGCCTCCCGCGGTGCCACCGTCACCTGGGTTGGCCATCCCCTAATCGACACCGTCGGTCATCGTCCGGATCGGGAGGAGGCGCGGCGGCGCCTCGAGCTGTCCGCCACGGCCCCGGTGCTCCTGTTGCTGCCCGCTTCACGCCCCCAGGAACTGCGCTACCTGCTGCCGGCGATGGTGGCGGCGGCCGCGGAGCTCCAGCGTCGCCATCCCAGCCTTGAGGTGCTGGTGCCGGCGGGACTGGAGGGCTTTGAGCCCACCCTCGAGCGGGAGGTTGCTGCGGCCGGCCTGCGGGCCCGGGTGATCCCGGCCCGCCAGGCCGATGCCCTCAAGCCTGATCTCTGTGCCGCCGCCGATGTGGCCGTCACCAAGTCCGGCACGGCCAACCTCGAACTGGCCCTGCGGGGGGTGCCGCAGGTCACGGGGTACCGGGTTAGCCGACCCACCGCGCTGGTGGCCCGCCATCTGCTCCGTTTCAACGTGTCCCACATCTCGCCGGTGAACTTGGTGCTGGCGGAACGGCTGGTGACCGAGCTGCTGCAGGAGGACTTCAATCCCGCCGGCATCGTGGCGGCGGTGGAGCCCCTGTTGGAGGTCTCCAGCCCGGAGCGCCGGGCGATGTTGGAGGGTTATGGACGGCTGCGCGATGCCTTGGGAGAGCCCGGCGTCACGCGGAGGGCCGCCTCCGCCATTCTGGATCAGGTTCAACAGGCCGCCTCATGCCCCTGAGCAGGATCCCTGTCGTCGAGGCCGCGTCAGGGATCCCGTCCCGGCGGGGAGGGGGTGGTGTCTCCCAGCTCACCCAGCCGGCCCGGCAGACTTCGACGCATCACCACCCTTGGGTTCCAGGCATGCTCACCCCAGTCCGGCCCGGCGGCAAGCGCCCCGGGGGGAGCAGCCCCCGTTGCGCGCCGCGGTTATCGGCCTCCCTACTGGGTCTGATGATCGCGGTGGCGCTGTTGCTGACGCCTTGGGCGCCGGCCCTGGCGGCCACCGAGGAGGCGGTGCTCGCCGGCGGCTGCTTCTGGTGCCTGGAGCACGATCTGGAGGGGCTTCCCGGCGTGCTGGATGTGGAGAGCGGCTACAGCGGCGGCAAGAAGCCCAACCCCACCTACCAGGAGGTCTCCGGCGGCGGCACGGGATACCAGGAGAGCGTGCGGGTGCGCTTCGACAACACCAAGCTCCGCTACGAGGGCCTGCTGAGGGCGTACTGGCGCAACATCGACCCTTTCGACGGCGGCGGGCAGTTCTGTGACCGCGGTGATTCTTACCGCCCGGTGATCTTCACCACCAGTGCCACCCAGGCGGTGGAGGCGCGCAACAGCCTGGTGTCGGCAGCCCGCGAACTGGGCAAGCCCGCCACTTCTCTGAAGGTGAGCGTGCGGGCCCTTACCCGCTTCTGGCCGGCCGAGACCTATCACCAGAACTACGCCCGGCGCAACGGCCTGCGCTACCGCTACTACCGCTGGGCCTGCCGCCGCGACCAGCGCCTCGATGCCGTGTGGGGAGGCCAGGCTCGCCGGGGTGAGCGCTGGCGCAACGCTGGCCAGGCCTCGGTTCCCGCCGCAGCTTCCGCCCCGGCCACCGCCGCCGCCGGCAGCGGAGCGCCTTCGGGATCCCTGACAATCCCTCCGGGGGGCTCGGCCGCCGCCATCGCCGGCAGCGCCGGAGCCGTGTCTGCCGTGCCGCCCCACCCTGCCGCTGGGCCGATCGCCGCGGGCTCCTGAAGCCGTTTCCGGGGAGTCCAACGGCCTTCCTGCTGCGCCGACTCAATGACACAGAGTTTGGGATGGCCGGCGGCACGGGCTGAAAACCGAGGAAATTCTGAAGAAACGATTCCCTGAATTGCTGCAGAATTTCAGCCCAGCATTGGATTTTGCGGCAATACGTCCTGGTTCGCTCGCCGTAGCGTGGGTGAGTTCAAGGCGCAGCCCGTGTATGTATCTGCTGACCATTCGTGAGGGTCTGCATACCCGCCACATCGGTCCCTACGCCACCACCCGGCAGGCCGCCGATCACCTCGACCTCCTGCTGCCCCACTGTGGTGAGAGGGTCCACTGGCAGATCCACGAGCTGGAATCGCCCAGCAGGCCTCTGATCGGTTCCGGGGTCCTGCAGGAATCTGCCTCCGTAGCGGCCTGAGGGGCCCTGAAGCTGAGCGGCATCAGAGCCCTGAGGCTCAACGGCATCAGCCGTTGTCGGGGTACCCCCTGCGCAGGCCGCTCTCCACCATCAGCCCCACGCCGGCATTGATCAGAATCAGGCCGAGGATGCCGTACCAGAACCAGGGACCTGCGTCCGGTACGGCGGGAAGCTGCTCCGTGGAGGCGGTGGCCAGGGTTCGCCAGGTAAGGATTCCCTTGCGAATCGCCGCTTCCGCGAAGAGGCACAGACCCGCCGGCAGCAGCAGCACCCCGAGTTGCGCCTTCACATACCAGCGGATCTTGCGGGCAGGCATCGGCGGACAACCGGCTTTCCTTCCAACCTACGGTTCAGGCGGGGGCGCCGGCGCTGATCCAGTGCACCAGGGTGCGTACCCCGAAGCCGGTGGCTCCGGCCGGATCGAGGCCCCGGCCCTTATCGCTCCACACGGTTCCGGCGATGTCGAGGTGGGCCCAGGGGAGATCCTTGGGCACGAAGTCCTGCAGGAACAGGGCCGCCGTGATCGAGCCGCCGGGGCGGGGGCCGGTGTTCTTGAGATCGGCGAAGGCGCTCTTGAGGCCCTCCTTGTAGGAGCTCCGCAGGGGCATGCGCCAGAAGCTCTCGCCCCCGGCCTGGCCCGCGGCTAACAGGGCCTCCGCCAGGGCATCACTGCACGACCAAAGGCCGGCGATCTCCTCCCCCAGCGCGATCACGCAGGCGCCTGTGAGGGTGGCCAGGTCCACGATCGCATCGGGTTCGAGCTTGCCGGCGTACACCAGGGCATCGGCGAGGGTGAGGCGGCCCTCGGCGTCGGTGTTGTTGATCTCGATCGTCTTGCCGTTCGAGGCGGTGAGGATGGCGCCGGGGTGCATCGCGCCGCCGCTGATCATGTTTTCGCAGCTGGCCACGATCGCGTGGACCTCCACGCCCTCCGGCTGGATCTGGGCGATGGTGCGCATGGCCCCGAGCACGGCAGCGCTGCCCCCCATGTCGTACTTCATCATGTCGATCTGGGAGCCGGCCACCTTGAGGTTGTACCCACCCGAGTCGAAGGTGAGCCCCTTGCCCACCAAGGCCACCCGGCGGCGCGTCTCTCCGGCAGGGCGGTAGATGAGGTGGATGAACTTCGGTGGCAGGTCGGAGCCCTGGGCCACCCCGAGGTAGGCACCCATGCCCAGGGCTTCGCAGTCGCTGCGCTCCAGCACCTTCAGCTCCAGACCGTGGTCGGCGGCGATGGTGGCGGCGGCATCCGCCAAGGCGGCGGGGGTGGCCACGTTGGGGGGGGCGGCCACCAGCTGGCGGGCCAGCTCCACCCCGGCGCAGAGCCCATCGATGGACCTGAGGGCGGCTTCGCTGCCCTCAGGCAGCCCCAGCAGGGTCACGAGCTCGGGGACCGGCTTGGGATCCGGTTCGCTGCGGAAGCGATGGTCGGCATAGAGCGACAACCGCACCGCCTCCGCCATGGCGGTGGTGGCCGCGCCGGGTTCGAGGCTTTCCACCGGCAGGGCCAGCGCCAGGGAGCGGCTGCCGGCGGCGGCGGCGGCGCGGGCGATGCTGGCGCTCGCCGCCCGCAGGGCGTTGCCATCGAAGCCGGCCAGTTCACCCAGTCCCACCAGGATCACGGTGGCGGGCCTGCCCTCGAGCCGCTGCAGGCTCACGGTTTCACCGGGCTTGCCCTTGAAGCGGCGCCGCTCGAGCAGTTCGGGAAGGCCTTGCCCCAGCAGGCTCGCCACCTGGTTGCGGGCCGGATGGTCCGGGTCGCTGAACAGGCCCACTGCCAGGGTGTCGCCCTGCCAGGCCTCCAACAGGGCTCCTGGATCGGCCAGGGAGACGGTGAGGCAGCGGAACTCCATGCGCGAAGCGTCGGACGGGCTGACCTGCGAGCGTAGCCAGAGCAGTCCCTCAGCCGGGATCAGCGGTGAAGGGCGTGGCCCAGCGGTCCCGGGTTTCCTTGTTGAAGGGCGGCAGCCAGTGGCGGATCAGGGCCTGCTCCAGGGCGCGGCGCGGCCTCAGTTCGGCGGGCACATCGCCCCAGAAGCGGATGCCCAGCCGTGGCGCCAGATCGGCCTTGGCGAGGAGTTCGCCGTAGGCGGCCAGGTAGCTCTTGCAGTCGTGGTCGCCCTTCCAGCGTTGGTCTGCCCGGCCGGTTTCCCCCACGTAGAGGAGTAGGGGCGCCTCCAGCTGGGCGGGGCGATCCAGCACCAGATAGATGGCGGCCCCCCGTTGGTGTGCGGTGGGCCAGCGCCAGAAGGCGAGGCTCTGGGCCTCGAGCCGCAGCGGATCCAGCTCGCGGGCGGCGGCTTCGGCCCCGCCAGCTGGAGGCTCAAAGAGCACCCCCTGGGCCGGTGCAGCTCCGCTGGCCTCACGGCGGAAGAGGGGAGCCTGGTGGGCCCCCACCCGCCCCTGCCAGGCCAGCAGCTGCTCTCGCAGCAGGGGTGGGGGAAGGGGCGCGGTGCCGGCCCCGCTGGCATCGGTGCGGAACAGTTCTCCCTGGCGCGCTCTGATGCCAGCTTCCCTCATCGGAGGCGCCCGCCGGCGTCCCGGCGTCCGGGGGGCAGGCTGGGGCCCGCCGCTCCCCTTGGCGCCGCTGGCCCGGCAGCTGGCGGGCCGGGTGCCGCTGGCCCGGGAGCCGTTGGCCCGGGTGCCGGCGGTCGAGCGGGTGCCGCCGTTCCCCCAACGGGATCCGCTGCAGGCGGGGAACCGAGGGGCAGGTCGGGTCCGGGCCGCCCCGGTTCAAACGACACCCGGCCGATCCATTGCTCCGCCACGGCGGGGGGGAGCCCCAGCCGGTCCCGCAGGTCGGCCAGATCGCGGAACGGTCCGCGGGCCCGCTCCCGCAGCAGTCGGGCGCAGCGCTCCTCCGTGAGTTCTGGCAGGTTGGCCAGGTCGCGGGCGCTCGCCTGGTTCACCGCCACCGGCGAAGGGCCGGCCGGTAACGGTGGCTCGCCATACCAGCGGAAGCGCAGCAGTGGTAGCCAGCTCGCCAGGATCGCGGCATCGAGTTGCAGCAAAGCCCGCAGATCCTCCGGACCGCTGAGCTGCACCCCTCCCTTCTGGAGCCGCAGTAGCAGGTCCACCTGCTCGCTGCTGCAGCCAGGCAGCCGCCGCCAGTCGGCTGCGGTGGCCCGGTTCACGTCCAGGCTCCAGCCGAGGGCGGCCGCATGGCGCACCTCCGTGGCATCGCGCAGGGGCCGGGCCGGGTTCTGGGCCAGCCGCAGGGCCAGAAGGTCCCGATCCACGGCGTCGTTGTGGAGGGCCTCTGCCAGAGAGGGCCGACCCGTGCCCTCCTCCGGTCCGCCCACGCACTCACCGACCCTGGAGGCAGGGGCGGCGGGCGGCTTGATCTGGCCGCTGGCGATCAGCAGCCTTCGGGCCAGGGGATCCAACCAGTGGCGCCTGGCCATCACCGCCCGGCTTTCCGACACATCGGGCCTGAAGCTAGCGGTGATTGCCGTCGGTGGGCCACTCCAATAGCCCCAGTTGCAGGGCGCGCACGGCGGCATGGGTGCGGTCGCGGGCCGAGAGCTTCACCAGCACCCGGCTCACATGGGTTTTCACCGTGTCCACGCTGAGGATCAGGCTCCGGGCGATCTCCTGGTTGCTGTAGCCCTGCGCTACCGCCGTCATCACCTGCTTCTCCCGCTGGCTGAGGCGGGGGAGCGTTTCCCGGGGCCGCCGCCACAGCTCCTCCAGGCTGCGGTCGATCACCTGGCCGCCGTGGCAGATGGTGCGGATCGCAGCCAGTTCGCCGCCGGCCCCCAGCCCCGCATCCCGCAGCACCCCGTCGCAGCCGGCCGCGATCGCCTCCCGCGCCCGGCTGCGGCTGGCGTTGCGGGACACCAACAGCAGCACGCGGGTGCGGGGATGGTCACGCTTCACCAGCAGGGTCAGCTCCACGCCACAGCCCCGTTCCAGACCCTCGCTCACCACCAGCAGGTTGGGCTGATGGCACGCCACCTTGGCCAGCCCTTCCTCCGCCGTGGTGACGGCCCCCAGGATTCCCTCCGCCTGGGGAGCGGCCCGAACCACCGCGCTCAGGAGCAGGCGGCTGCCGAGGCAGTACACCTGGCTCCACTGGGCCAGTTGGCTAGCAGCCAGGGCGTGGTCGGTCCGCAGCTGGCCGAGGAAAGGGGTGAAGTCCACGAGAGTTGCCGTGGGGGGAGCCACAAGCTGTCCAGCGGGTGCGGGGGGTGCCGCAGCGATCGCTACCAATCGGGGCCGTGCCCCACTCCTTGTGCGTGGATCCGCACTCGCCCGGCCCGATTCGCTTCAGCAGAATCAGACCCACGTGCAGCCCCTGCGTTCCGCCCCCCCCCGCGCCCGCCCATGGCCTTCTTCGACTCCGAGATCGTTCAGGACGAAGCCAAGCGGCTGTTCAGCGACTACCAGCAGCTGATGCAGCTCGGCAGTGAGTACGGCAAGTTCGACCGCGAGGGCAAAAAGCTGTACATCGAGCGCATGGAGGAAATGATGGACCGCTACCGGGTGTTCATGAAGCGCTTCGAACTCTCGGAGGATTTTCAGGCCAAGCTCACGGTGGAGCAGTTGCGCACCCAGCTGGGCCAGTTCGGCATGACACCCGAAACGATGTTCCAGCAGATGCACCAGACCCTGGAACGGATGAAGGGCCAGCTGAAGCAGGAGGGCTGAGCTGCTGGAGATTCGGCCGCACCTCCCTGCGGCCGCGCGGTCCATGGGGCCATCGGCATCACGCAGCAGCACTGGGGTCCGTATTCAGGTGTCCGTATTCAAGTGAGGATCCCGGGCACCCTGCCCGGTCGATGATGGCGGATGGGGCCACGCTGAAGCCGATCCCGTTGGTTGGCCCGTTCTCAGCGACGGCGCTGCGTACGATCCGGCTGTCGATCGCCCGGGATTCAGGGTCTCCATGGTTGAACAGCCCGGCACTGAAACGATCGCGGCAGGGCTCCAGCAAGCCGTGGGCCCGGCCGGGGTCACCGCTGGAGCCACTGCCCTTGCCGTTGGGCTGCCCCCCTGGCTAAGCCGCG
>Ga0209087_1001851_pt1 | contig 12294 bp, 6 predicted proteins | sample S_130805_EF_Meta_FD_187321 | JGI IMG/M metagenome (GOLD analysis project Ga0209087, IMG submission 187321) | Freshwater microbial communities from Lake Simoncouche, Canada to study carbon cycling - S_130805_EF_MetaG (SPAdes) (version 2) | ecosystem: Environmental > Aquatic > Freshwater > Lake ...
TCAGATCTAACATCTCCTGATTGTTGACAACTTTTAGCTGGCTCGTTTTCTGATTATAAACGGCATACGCTCCGGGAGGAAAGTTGACTCCTAAAGCCATCAGCTTTTTCTGCTCATTCTGAACAGCAAAACCATCTGACGTTGCAGTCCCATCCCCGCCTGTTGTCGCTCCGCCCCGAGGTCCAGCTGTCGCTCCGCCTTCTTTGCCGTCATCCCCCTTAAAAAAAGAAGGACTCACTGTGAAGTTCTGAGAGTTGAGTTCTGGCCTCTTTTCCACCAAAGGACCGAAGGTAACCCCGATATCTGTGATTCGGGCCTTCACCCCTGCAATTTGCGAAATATAACGCACCACTTCGGCCAAAGAAGTTTCCTTCAACCTTAATGTAACAGGTTGCGGGCTGAGAACATCAGTGCTGACGACAAAATTCACTCCACCCTTAGAAACATCAGGATCATAAGTTCGACTTAAACTGATGAGCGCCCGACGAATCGTTTCTAAATCTGCTCCCGAAAAATCAACCTGCGGTATCACTGTCTTCTGCATCTTCTTTTCCAAGGCATAGGCTGGCGAAGCGGTCATTGCTCCTGCAATTTCGACCCCTCCATTTGAAACACTGCTTTTTGGATAGATATTATTCCACGCCTCTCTCACCTCTCGCCGCCTTTCCAAGTTGGAAAGGTCTCGAGCCTTATCTGCCACCAAGGCTCTCTCTTCATAAATCTTCTTAATTCCATCGGTTGCGACCTGATTGAAGGGATCAACTTCCAAGACGTCCTCATATCGTTGTTCTGCTTTTTGCAACTGACCCGTTTCTCTGAAAGCCTGAGCCTCCTCCAGGCCAGCCCGCACCCCGTTGAGTCGATCGAAAAACTTGGTCGTCAAAGCAGGATTGACCGCCTCATTCCCAACAGTTCCTCTCCTCAAAACTTCTTCACTCTTTTGAAGTTGAGCCAAGGCTTTTTCATTTTGAGGGTCGTAAAGCAAAGAGGCGAGGGCTCTGCGACGGACTTCAGGCCAGTGATTTTGTTCAGACGCAACTTCAGCCAAAGAGGCTTCAAGTTTTCCAAGTGTTTTTCTAACTTCCAAGGCTAGGGAAGCGTCCTTCAAGCTTTCAGGCACTGCTTCGTAGGCCTTTGCTAGCAGATCGCAGGCTTCCATGCTCTTTCCTTCCGCGACCATCTTTCGACTTGCCTCATAAGCCTCCCGCAGTGGTTGCAACGATTGATCCCTCTTGGCTGTTTCCCTCTCCACCTGCTCCTGCAAAGAACTAGCCGAAAGACACCCAGGTGAACCCAGTCCTAATACCATGCATAAAATAAAAGGGATCTTTTTCATGGGTTAGATGGCATCATTTCGGTGGACCCGCTCTGTGCAAATTCGGGATTCTCTTCATCCTCTGGGAAGACAAGAGTTCCATCTGGATTAATAATCCTCATCGTACAAAAGATCACTAGGTTGCTCTTAATCTTTTGTGACGCCTCACTTCGGAATAAACGACCTAACATCGGAATGTCTCCCAACAGCGGCACCTTGTCGTCGACCAACTGAACGACATCCGAAATCAATCCCCCCATCCCCACAGTTTCGCCGTCGATCAGTCGAACCCGACTCTGAAGAGATTTTTTGGAAAAAATAGGAACCAGATAGGGCGCCGAACCGATTGGGGTGGCTACTGAGTTTGTGGTGGGATTAAGCGGCGCAGAGGAAATTAGGACTCCGTAATCCACAAAACCTTCAAAATCTTCAACCAAAAGATTTGTGAAGTCCAAATCAACAGCTTTGGGAATCGAAGTCGACTCGCCTTTTACCTCTAATGTTGTTCCTATATCCCGATACTCAAATCCTGTCGGGTTGCTTGGTAAAATGAAGCCTGCTCCTACCCCCTGATCGTTATTCGGCACAGTCGGAGCCGTATAGGAAGTCGGGTAGAACATTCTTCGCGAAATAACAATTTTCGACTGTTTTCCATCAGCCAAAGTTACCCTTGGTGCTGCAACTAAATCTCGGCCGATCGCGTTTTGTAAAAGTTGGAGAATCGCAGCGAAACCTCTTCCAAACACCTGAGCATTCACACCAACCTGATTCGAGGCCTTTTGGGGGTACGTGGGATCTAGAAGGGATTGAAGCGCAGTTATCGAACCACCTCCGGGATTAAGTCCGGCCGTACCACGCAAACCATCCGTCCCTCCAGAGGCAGACCCTGGATCATAAATTGCCCCAGGACTTCCAGGATTGGGTATTGCAGTGCTTCCACTCATTTGCAAATTGAAAGTGAAATTCTTCACGTCGTTCTCCGTAAAAGATAGGAACTTGGTTTCAACTTCAAACTGCTTCTGTGCAGGCTCTCCTTGGGCATCACGGATTCTCTGCTCAATCTTACTAAGTTCATTCGGCGTATTCCTCACGACCAGTTTCCCTGTGTCGGGAAAACAAATAGCCGAAGAATTCTCCAAAGAGGTATTCACGCCAATACTATCCAAAACCAGGTTCCCCAAAGCGGAGGGACTTTTGCTCGCATCGCCGGATTTAACTGAATTGGCCAAAAGGCTTGGGGGTAGGCTGTAACTACGCGTCTCCAACTCCCCACCTGTCTCCGTAACAGGAAGGATTAAGACTGCACTATTCTCCACATCATAACGCAGCTTCTCACCGCCCCGAATCTGTTCGCATAAGTACTTGAGAGCTGTTTGTAGCTTGATATTCCTTAATTCCAGACTCACCGTTGCTGCCTCCGGATCCACCCCTTCGGCAGGAGGAGGCAGTCGCAGAACAAAGTTGATCCCCTTCTTTTTAGGGTCGTTCTGCTCGCTCAAACGTTGCAACTCCTCTACAGCATCCCTCACTGGCTTTTCATTGAAAACCAGTTCTGGTATCTCAATCGTCGACAGTGCCTGCAAAATTTCCGCGGTACTAGATGCTCCTGCCGTTCCCGTTGCCCGTGTCTGCTTCGAGTCCACACGCGCAGGAATGGGCGGAGCCCAAGCCTCAGTCACTTGCGTCATGGCTTTGACTCGGCTCGTATCATATCTCTTGTTGGCCACTTGAATTCTCTTTTGCTCGACCGCTTCAATCTTTTTTCGAGCTGCACTGTTGTACGGATCGATCCTCAACACGTCGTCAAGCTTCTGCCGCGCGGAACGATACTGCCCTGTCTCAATCAACTGATCTGCCAACGAGAGCAACTTCTTAATGTTTTTCGTTTTTTCGACTAATTCTGCCGTCACAGCAGAATTTCCTTCGAAAGGATTACTAGTACGGCCCGCTTGCTCTTGCATCGAAGCCACTTGTTTTGCTACCAGCGGATTGTTTGGATCTAAATCAGCCGCTTGCTTCATTAAGCCAGCTGCCTCCACGTTCTTCCCTTCCTTTTCTTGAGCCAAAGCTTGCGCAGCGAGTGACTTGGCTACTCCCGTGCGTGCACGTTGATAAAAGCCCGCTGTCGTGGTTTGTGGATCGGTCTGTTGCATGACCAAACGAAACTTTGCCTGAGCATGCTCCCACTCCCCCGCCTGGTATAACCTCTCCGCTAAATCTAAATTCTCGTTTAGACGAAAAGTAACCTCCCGACGGCGGTCGATTTCCCGCTGTGTCATTTCGGCAGCACTTTGGGGTCGAGTTGCATTGACTGATTCAGGCAAGACCTCAGAGGCTTCTTCAGCCCAGACCCCCTGAATGACACAAAGCATCCCCAAGCAAAAAAGAAAAACTCTCACAACAGGTGAATATACCGCTCCACCTGTGCGTCGGGTCAACGACGCCTCCCACCCCACGTGAAGAACTTGCCAATGACTAGGGAGCTTTTGTCAGTATCTCTTTCGGTAGAATATCTACGAGCTCCCCCTCAGGCTTCATCCGCAAAGTCACCTTCTGAGGCGTTGCCCCGATAACGACAAACGTTTTCCCGGCATAAGGGAAGCCTTGCCCGACACGATAAGGCCCCATCTCCCCCTCTCCTGGAACCAAAGAAATCAACCTCACATCCCCAACGCTCCAATCAACACCGCGCGATTTGCCCCTTTCATCAATCTTGATCTCGGAAGTTTCGATCATTTCATCCATCCGCTGCAAAATCAACATCGAGTCATCATACTCATTCTCCGTTTTTGTCTTTTCATCCAGACGCTTTCCCTTGTCATCTTTATAATCTTTCACCAGCAAAGGGATCGCATGGGGACAAGCATTAGTTCCCCCAGCCTTCGCTTTGGCTTCATCCTCGTTTTTCACAACGTCGATTCCCTTCGCTGTTGAAATGACCCAGACCTTGTCACCTAATGCCACATCCACATCCTTTGGCTTGGCGGTCGACTTGAACCGCAAGGTGTAACGCGCGGCACTCTTGCCAGAAAAACTGACCGACATCTTGCCCGAATCCACAGAGGCAATCTTCAACTTGACCCACTTCGAGGGACTACTCGCCGGATCTTTAGGATCCGACTTCTTTTCAAATTCCTCAAGGTTTGTGAACCCATCCTGGTCTTCATCCTGTTGCGCCACGTCAGGATCCTCCGGCGAAAGTCCGTATTTCAGCTTCCATCCCACCTGGATCCCGTCTTCTGTAATTTGCTCGGGATTCAAAGGTTTTACCGGTTCAGCATCTTTCGGAAGAAAGACAAGACTCCGAGAAACAAATACCCGATGCCGACTCAGCTCTTCCTTGAGACCTTTTTTCTTTTCTTCCAACTCACCCAGTTTCGTCGTGAATTCACCTGTCTTTTGCTTCAATTCCACAAGGGCTGATTTTCCGCCCCCTCCGGAAGCTTCCGCAAGTTCCGGCCATCCAGGTTGAAAGAATCCAAAAGCCAAACCTACCAACCCCAGTACAACCAGTCCTCCTGCGCCCCCCCACCACCAAGGAGACAGCTTCATGATGACTTCCCCTTTTCCGGTTGCTTTCCAGGGGCTGCTGTTTTCCAGCCCACAAAATCGACTCGCAACAAAACCTTTAACCGCTCTTTCCCTGCCAAAACCATCAACAAAGGCGGTCGACTAGGAGGATTGGCTCCACCCCTCACGCCCTCCGAGGTTGCACCTTCACTCTCCGTGACAACCCCCGTACCTTCCGCTGGCTTACTCGCATCAGCGAATTTTTTAGCTACTTCACTCCTCTTGGGAAATTCCTTGAGATCATTTTCCAAATTCAAATCTGACACGATAAAAAGCCATGGGTCCCGAGCCAACCGCTGAATGAACGCATAAAGCACTTCAGGCGAACATTCTAACTGCATCGTATAACTTTCCCGCAAAAACCCTCCTGCTTGCACTCCCACTTTTGTTTTCTCAACTCCAGGCTTGGATCCATCTACCGCAGGCAGAGTCGGACCCTCCATCGACTGTAATAAACAAAGGGTCGGATATCCCTCCTGTGCCGATTTTTTCGCTTCCATCAGAAGTCCCACTAACTTTTCTGAAACGGAAAGTTGGCGGGCCAAGGCTGGCACCTGAGCGCCTGGAGGATTCTGTTGCTTAAACTCCTGCAAGCCCAAATAAAAGTCATCCGCTAAAATTACACGGCTATTGTCCCCCTTTTTACCTGATCGCTTACGCAAACGATCATTTGCCCCAATCAACTGATCCTTCCATTGATTTGGGTCTTGGGACCATCCCTGCCCATCCCCGGAAGCCTCGATATATCCCTGACGCCAGCTCTGCACCAATCCCTCCTCCGTCTTGCCCAATTCTTCCGCCATCTTGGCGATTTCTCCCGCCTCCTTTCGGGCTGCACCCGCACCTCCTGCTCGGCTTAAAATGGCCGCCAATTCTGGTTTTAATTTTCGTTCAGAAAGCGCTTGTGCCTGGTTCTGCGTTTCCCCCAAAGACCCCCACCCTAACCAACCGGCGACTGCCGCAACGATGAAAAATCCTCCCCCTCCCGCAGCCCAGATGATCTGGGTTCGACTCCAATTTCCCTTCATGGCTTTGCCGGCTTTTTTGCCGCCTCCGCTGCAACCACCCCACCCACTGGCCATTCTGCTCGCAATGCAAACCTCAGCGCCACCTGCTCTGTTTTGCCATCTACCCGCTCCGGATTATCCCGCTGGGTTGTTGTTACATTTTGCAATATCCCGCCCTTCTCCAGCGCCATCCTGAAATCTTCCACCACTTTTGCATCCGCAGCTTCCGATTGGGTTTCGAAAAATCCCCCAATCTCCAAAACCGGAATGGCTGCCTTTCCTACTGGAGCCTTGACCGGCGGTGCCTGTTCCTCGCCAGATGGAGTCGTCTCACTCAATTTCAGCGAAGTGACCCAGAGACCAGGAAGGCTTTTGGCGCGAATCTCCTCAAGAAGCAGAGGCCATCTCATCCGCTCTCCCTCGAGCATGATCGCCTGATTCGCCAAATTCAAAATATCTGTCACCTTTTTTTGTTCTGCCGTCACTTGATTCAAAACCGACTCCGCCTCCTCGACCTGTGCCGTTTGAGGCGAAAGGGCCCCTTGCAATTTTCCCGACTGCCAAAACCCATGAACCCCAGGGATCAATAAAAGGAATCCGACCCCGATTCCTGCCGCAATCATCGCGGGTCGATCCTTGACTCGACTTGCTGCTGCCTTCTGCTCCGAACCCAGAATATTAATCTTACACGGACTATCCGGCAGGGCTCGTAGGGCTGCCCCTGCCAAACTTGCCCATGCAGGGAAATTTTTTCCAATCTCAACTTGGTTCACCCCTGGCCCAATTGCGATCCGCCGAAAGGATTGAAAATATTCCACCGGTATCTTCAATTTTTCGCGAAAGAATAGATCAGTCAGGCCCAACGCGGCACCTCCACCCGCTAAAAGAACACGAGTTGGCCTCCCCCCTGCCTGCTGACTCCGATAAAAAGTAATCGATCGTTCTACCTCCGTGTGGAGTCGGGTCATCACCCCTCTCGCCAGTTTGCTGATCCGGGCGGTCTGCTCATCCGCCGGTTCCTCATACGAGCCCCCTGGATGCACAAAACCTTTTGCCTTCTTTAAAACCTCAGCCCCAGCAAACGACTCCTGAAGGTCAGCGGCAATCGCCTGCGTCACACTGGCTCCTCCCATGGGCACCACCCGACAAAAAATCTTTTTCCCCTCAACCAAAAGAATGTTCGTCGCTCTCGCTCCGATCTCCAAAATCAAAGTGCATGTTTCCACTTCTGGATAGTTATATCGGAAAGCATTGATCAATGCGGTCGGAGCAAGATCCACCATGTCGGTTTTCATTCCCACGGCCGAAGCGGCCGCCATTGTCTCATTTACCGTCTCCCGCTTCATCGCCACAATCAATGCCTCCAACTCCGCTGCCCCGGCTTGTCCCGGTGGGAATACCTGAAAATCCCAACACGCCTCCTCGATCGCAGGAACCGCCTGCTGGGCCTCAAAACCCACCATTTGCTCCACTTGCGCGGGATCCGTCAAAGGAAGTTTGATCACACGGGTGAATACCGCCGGTCCGCCCAAACAGAGGGTGGCAAGCCCAGGCTTGATCCCAGCCTCTTTGGCAAGTGTGGCGACAGCCTGCATCACCGCGGGGAAAAATTCAGCCGGTTTGCTCGGATCCAAGCTTAATTCCATCGATCGCAAAAGATTCAAAACCGGAATTCCCCTTTTGTCTGGAGTAACTTCCCCAATTCGAATGCCCCCGGCCCCTAAATCCAACACCAGCTTTCGAGAAAAAGTCGCCATGAAAAAAAGGTCGTAGCGTCAGGGCTTTTTCGGCTGGGGATACCGCTTGTAGTCCTTCGGCCAAAACGGGGTTTCGTAAATCGGAAGAAGAACTCCCGTCAACTCCTGTCCATCGGAGCTCTTGTTCCACTCAGGATCCTTTTTCCCCCCTCGTCCACTCGGCCCTTTTTCTTTGCTGGATTGCAAATCAAACGATCCCTCGACCGGAGTTCCTGCCTCTACGGCTTCTACTTTCAGATTCATCACCCCTTTGGCCCAATCTTGTTCCCCCCCAGATTTGGCTCCCGCAAATCGCAATACGGAAGCAGGGGGCAGAAAGACCCCCGCAAAGTGTTTCTTTCCTGCAGGCACATCGCGGTAAAGAGCTTCTCCAGATAGGACGACAAATTTTTCGGTTATTTTCCCACCCTCTTTGTCGGGAACGCCCTCGTATCCCTCCAGATAAAATTTGAACTTCACTTCTGGAGTGAACTTATTGGTTGTCGAAAAAGGGACATCAATTCTCAGCCATCTCCCCTCCTGAGTTGCCTTGCTGTCATCTACCCCCGAAGCCGACTTCCCGCCCGAGCCCACAGAATCAGGAACCGAAACAAGTTCCATCTCCAACTCCTGAACTTTTCCAAAATTTAAGTTCGTGCCCTCTTTTTTCGCGTCTTGTGCCACTCCCCCTAGCGTTCCCCCAAAAAAAACGAGCCCTACGCAGAAAATTTTCCAACTTTCCATAGAAAGTAATCTAAAGGGGTCATGGCATGGGTCAATGGAATTGAACCTACTCCCCACCAACACTCTGCGCAAAAGTCACCCCTTCGGGTCGTACGCCAGATTCGGCCTCAACCACCTCTCCACTTCCGGTAGAGGCACCCCTTTTCTTTTCGAATACTCTTCCACCTGATCCTTGCCCAACGGACCCACCGCGAAATATCGGGCCTCTGGATGCCCAAAATACAATCCACTGACTGAACTCGCCGGCATCATCGCACAGTTCTCCGTCAACCGGATTCCCACGTTCTTTTCCGCATCCAACAAAACCATCAACCCCCTCTTTTCCGTATGATCCGGACACGCCGGATAACCCGCAGCAGGTCGGATTCCTCTATACTTTTCGTCGATCAAATCCTCCTTCGAAAAACCTTCTTTTTTCCCAAAACCCCAAGCCTGCCGAGCCATCTCGTGCATCCGTTCCGCGAACGCCTCCGCACAGCGATCTGCCAAAGCTTTCAGCAGGATCGCCTGATAGTCGTCGTTCCCCTTCTCCAACTCCTTCGCCCACTCTTCCACCCCATGCCCCGCCGTCACTGCAAAGGCCCCCAAATAATCCTTCTTCCCGCTACTCACCGGTGCAACAAAGTCCGCCAACCCGCGGTTGGGTTCCCCGTCGCTCCTCGCCATCTGCTGACGCAACCCATGAACTCGCGCCCTCACCTTTTTACGGTTGTCATCTTCATAGAGCAAAATGTCATCCCCGTCCGCATTCGCAGGAAAAAAGGCCATCACACCCCGTGCACGGATTCTTTTTTCTTTCAGAATTTTCTTCAGCAAGACCTGGGCGTCCTCGTAAAGCTTCTTTGCCTCCGTCCCGACGAACGGATCATCCAAAATCTTCGGGAAACGCCCCCGCAATTCCCAGGCATGAAAAAAAGGAGACCAGTCGATGTACTCCGCTAAATCCTCCAGCGGATAATCCTCATAAACTTTCACCCCAAGAAACTCCGGCTTCTCCGGATCCTTCACCCAATCGAATTTAGCCGAACGCTTCCGCGCCTCGGCAATCGGTAACAATTTCTGGCTCGCTCGCCTCGTTTCGTAATCCTTTCTAGCCTTCTCCTGATCCGTCCGAACCTGGCTCAAATACCCCTCCCGATTCTCCGGCGATAAAAGCTTCTGCGCCACCCCTACAACCCGGGATGCGTCGATCACATGCACCACCGATCCGGTGTAAGCCGGAGCGATCTTTACCGCTGTATGCGCAGCACTCGTCGTGGCACCCCCAATTAGAAGAGGAATCTGAAACTTCTCCCGACTCATCTCTTCCGCCACCGTCACCATCTCATCCAGAGAAGGAGTGATCAATCCACTCAAACCAACGAGATCCACACCATGCGACTTCGCCTCCGCCAGAATTTTCTCACAAGGCACCATCACTCCAAGATCGATCACCTCATACCCGTTGCAGGCCAAAACCACCCCCACAATATTCTTCCCGATGTCGTGCACATCTCCCTTGACCGTTGCCATCAGAATCTTTCCCGCCCCCTTACTCTTGTCCCCAGCCTCCTCTTTTTCCTTCTCCATGTAGGGCGTCAAATACGCCACCGCCTTCTTCATTACACGGGCACTCTTGACCACCTGTGGCAGGAACATTTTTCCCTCACCAAACAGATCCCCCACATGCCGCATCCCCCCCATCAAGGGCCCTTCAATCACCTGCAGCGGTCGACCATATTTCTTCCGAGCTTCCTCCGTGTCCTCGTCAATGAAATCGGTGATCCCTTTCAAAAGGGCATGCAACAATCTTTCTTCCACTGGAGCCCGTCGCCACGCCTCATCCTTCACCACCGCTTTCCCACCCGCCTTGACCGTTTCGGCAAATTCCAACAACCGTTCTGTTGCATCGGAACGACGATTCAGCAGCACATCCTCTACCCTTTCTTTTAGTTCTACGGGAATCTCCTCATACACCGCCAACTGCCCTGCATTCACAATCGCCATGTCCAACCCCGCCTGAATCGCGTGGTACAGGAAACAACAGTGCATCGCCTCCCGAACCGGATTGTTTCCACGGAAGGAGAAGGAAATATTGCTCAACCCACCGCTCGTTTTGCAGCCCGGGAGCGTCTTTTTTATTTCCCGCACCGCTTCGATGAACTCAACCGCATAGTTGTTGTGCTCCTCGATCCCTGTAGCCACCGTAAGAATATTGACGTCAAAAATGATGTCCTCAGGCGCCAAGCCCGCTTTCTCCGTCAACAGCTGATACGCTCTGCGACAAATCGCAACTTTTCTCTTCGCATCCGCAGCCTGCCCCTCCTCATCAAAGGCCATGACAATAACCGCTGCTCCATAACGGCGCACTTTCCTAGCCTGCTCCAAAAATATCTTTTCCCCCTCCTTCAAGCTGATCGAATTCACCACCGCCTTCCCCTGGACACACTGCAACCCCGCTTCCAAAACTGACCACTTCGAACTATCCAAAATAAAGGGAACCCGCGCGATCTCTGGCTCACTCCCGATCAAGTGGAGAAACCGCGTCATGCTGGCTTCCCCATCCAGCAACGCCTCGTCGAAATTTAGATCGATCAGATTCGCCCCTGCTTCCACCTGCTGACGCGCGACCGCCACCGCTTCTTCAAACTTCTCCTCCTTGATCAGCGTGGAGAATTTTGGAGACCCAGTAACATTCGTACGCTCTCCAATCGAGGTAAACGATCCTCCCGTCCCAATCTCATACGGCTCCAAGCCCGCGAGAACCGTAGCCGAACAGGAACTAGCTGGAACCCTCGCCCTCGCTTGCTTCACCGCCTGCCCAATCGCCGCAATATGCTCGGGAGTAGTTCCGCAGCATCCACCCACTATGTTGAGAAAACCCGCTTGGGCAAACTCCCCCAAAACTTCCGCCATCTGCTCCGGAGTCTCGTCGTACCCACCAAACGCATTCGGCAACCCCGCGTTCGGATAACAGCTGACAAAACAGTCCGCGATCTTGGATAAAGTCGCCATATATGGACGCATCTCTTTCGGACCCAGTGCGCAGTTAATTCCAACGCTGAAAGGCCGCGCGTGCCGGATCGAATGCCAAAAAGCCTCTGTGGTCTGACCCGATAGCGTCCGACCGGATGCGTCGGTAATCGTGACAGAAATCATCACCGGCAATCGATAGCCCAGTTCATCAAACACCTCCTCCATCGCCCAAAGAGCCGCCTTCAGATTCAATGTGTCGAAAGTTGTCTCAGGAAGTAGAACATCCACTCCTCCCTCAATTAACGCCCGAACCTGCTCTCCATACGCCTTCGCCAGCTGGGAAAAGGTTACCGCACGATATTCCGGCCGGTTTACATCGGGGGACATCGACGCCGTCCGATTTGTCGGACCCACAGCTCCTGCTACCCACGCAATCTTACCGGAATGTGCCTCCATAAACTCGTCCGCCGCTTTTCTAGCCAGACGGGCCGCCGCTAGGTTGATTTCCCGTACCGCACTCTCCAGCCCGTAGTCCGCTTGGGAAATCGAAGTAGCATTAAAAGTATTCGTCTCAATGATTTCTGCGCCCCCCTCCAGATAAGCGCGATGAATGCCCCCAATCACATCTGGTCGAGTGACCGAAAGGAGGTCGTTGTTGCCCTTTAGATCCTTGGCATGCTTCGCATACTCCGCCCCACGAAAATCTTTCTCCTCCAACTTATGCCTCTGAATCATCGTCCCCATCGCTCCATCCATCATGACCACCCGCTCCCCCAATGCTTTTTCCAGCTGCCTCTTCCTTAAGGCGATTCTTTCCCTCGTTTCCATAATAACAATTTAGAGAACTTTCTCTTACTGTCGAGTTTTATATCAACTTATCATGATATATCGATGGATCATATATCCCTCTTCAACCTTTGCCTTGGCCAAATCCATGAGTGCGATACTCTTTTCACCTTCTTGGCGC
>Ga0209087_1001854_pt1 | contig 12273 bp, 10 predicted proteins | sample S_130805_EF_Meta_FD_187321 | JGI IMG/M metagenome (GOLD analysis project Ga0209087, IMG submission 187321) | Freshwater microbial communities from Lake Simoncouche, Canada to study carbon cycling - S_130805_EF_MetaG (SPAdes) (version 2) | ecosystem: Environmental > Aquatic > Freshwater > Lake ...
CAAAGGAAATCAACGGGTATAGCTTTTTATGGCTATACCTCATTGAGGTATTTATATATTTGCCGTGGTTGTTAATTAATCAAAAAGCACTGTAAAACAATGATTTCTCGCTATTGAAAGCATGACGAACTAAGCCACTATTGGCATTGACTTATGGCACGCTGTTGAGTTCTCAAGGTACGGATGCGCACTGCTTCTCAGGATTTCTCCTAATTTTCAGGGCAGATCGCCAAACTTAGTGCATGCATGCAGGCTCGGTCAAACTGGCCTAAATGAGGTACTTGGTCTGGCTGAAGCTCAATTTCTTGATCTTCTACGCCTACTGTCCGGCCTAAATCGTCCGTTCCCAGCAAGGAGCGTAACTATACATACCCCCGCTGGACCGGTCAAATCGGGGTGCTCAGATCCCATCAACTTCTACATTCTCCACACACTAGCGAATTATCCACGCCCGCTAGGGTTTTAGAGGGTTTTGGTGACTTTTAGGATAATTCGACGGCGGCAAGATCTCTCTTGCCTTTTCTCAAAACCGCATATTTCCCGCATAAAAAGTCAGATTTTGAGGGTCTGAAATCTTCTCCAGAAATCTTCACATTATTGAGATATGCGCCACCCTCTTTAACGATACGACGCGCAGCAGATTTCGAGTCAACAACACCAGTTGCTGCTAGGAGATCAACCCATGTTGGTATTTCTTTATTTGATGAAACAGTTGTGCGCGGAAGTTCAGCTAATGCTGAAGCAAGTGTTGCTTCATCTAGTTCAGAGAGTTCACCTTGTCCAAATAATGCGCGTGCTGCAGCTTCAACTCGTTGTGTTGTCTCTTCAGAATGCACAAGTGAGGTTAATTCACGAGCAAGTGCGCGATGTGCCTCACGTAATCCAGGGTTTTCGTTATGGGATTTTTCAAGTTCAGCAATTTCTGCGTGAGACTTGAATGAAAACACCTTAAGGAAATTAATAACATCCTTGTCATCACTGTTTAACCAGAATTGGAAGAAGGCATACGGTGAAGTCATCTCAGGATCTAGCCATACAGACCCACCAGCAGTCTTACCGAACTTAGTTCCATCAGCTTTCATCAATAACGGAACGGTTAATGCATGACCACTGCCCTGTTCAACGCGACGAATTAGATCAAGACCGGCAACAATGTTTCCCCATTGATCAGAACCACCAACTTGTAGCGTGCAATTGTTACGTCGATAGAGTTCTAAGAAATCATACGATTGCAAAACTTGGTATGAAAATTCAGTGTATGAAATACCGCCACCTTCAAGGCGTGTTGATACAGAATCTTTAGACAACATCTGATTAACGCTGAAGTGCTTACCAATATCACGCAAGAATTCGATTGCGCTAAGTGGCGAGGTCCAATCAAGATTATTAACAACCGCTGCAGGATTTTTCGGTGCATCAAAATCTAGAAATGCAGAGACTTGCTTACGGATACGGTTTACCCAACCTTCAACAATCTCAGTGCTGTTAAGGGTGCGCTCTTCATTCTTTCCGCTGGGATCACCGACCAAACCTGTAGCTCCACCCACTAAAGCAATTGGATTATGTCCTGCTAACTGGAAGCGGCGAAGTACTAGTAGAACGACCAAGTTACCTGCGTGAAGTGAAGGCGCAGTAGGGTCAAAGCCCACATACAAAGTCGTTGGCTTCTTAAGTGCTTCGAGCAACGCTTTTTCATCCGTTGTCTGAGCCAATAAGCCACGCCAGCGAAGATCTTCAATCAGGTTCATGCGCTCATCATCTCTGAAAATGCCTTGTGCTTGCTGGCAATTTCTTTCTCGGTCTTTGCATTGGCGGCTAAAGCATCTTTGATTTGTGCAGCTACAAGAACCGGCGCAGTTCCACCTGCTGTTGTTCGGGAATTGATTGCACCATGGACTGTAAGAACATCACGTACTCCCCCATCTAATTGAGGGTGCACCTGTGAAAACTCAGCATCAGTTAATTGATGTAACTGACGACCAGATGCTTCACACATAGCCACACACTTTCCAGCAGCTTCGTGTGCATCAGCAAATGGCACATTCTTCTTTGCTAAATAATCGGCGATTTCGGTTGCAAGTGAAAAACCAGCAGGAGCTGCAAGAGCCATCTTGTCACGATCAAAATCTGTAGTTGCAACCATTCCCGTAACAGCAGGTAGTACCAACATCAATGTGTCAATGCTGTCAAACAATGGTTCTTTGTCTTCTTGCAGATCTCGATTGTATGCAAACGGCAAACCCTTAAGCATTGTCAAAACACTCATTAGATTTCCAACAAGACGTCCTGATTTACCGCGTGCAAGCTCTGCCATATCGGGATTCTTCTTTTGCGGCATGATCGATGAACCAGTTGAGTACGCATCGGCAACCTTGGCCCACGCAAACTCTTGTGAGGCCCACAATGTCCACTCTTCCCCAATACGAGAGAGGTGATTTCCGACCATTGCAAAAATGAATAGGGCTTCGGCAACATAATCACGATCACTGACCGCATCAATGCTGTTTGCAAAAGAGGATTCAAAACCTAAATTCTTTGCCGTGAATGCGGGTTCAAGTGGAAGTGATGAACCAGAGAGTGCACCCGCACCAAGTGAGCTCACAGATGTACGAGACAACCAATCATTAATTCGATCTAGATCACGAGCAAAAGCATGTGCATGCTTTGCTAGTTCATGTCCAAAGGAGACTGGTTGGGCATGTTGTATGTGAGTAAAGCCAGGTGCAGGATCATTGACATACTCACCTGCTTTTTCCAGGATCGCAATCTGTAGCGCAGTAATCAAGCGTGCGATTTCTAGCATGTGATCAATTGAAAAAAGTCTTAGATCTGTAGTGACCTGATCGTTGCGGGATCGACCAGCGCGAAGGGCTCCCCCGACTGCACCGAGTTTCTCAGTTAATCCGCGTTCTAAGGCGCTGTGAACATCTTCATCAGAATCGATGGCTGCGAATTTTCCAGATGTAACTTCGGCAGACAACTCATTGAGAGCCTTTGCGATCGCTTCAGCATCCTTAGAAGCGATCAGGCCGCTCTTTTTCAGAATTGCAAGGTGTGCCTTTGATGAACGCAGATCATAAGGAGCTAAGCGCCAATCAAAGTGCACGCTTCTAGACAGGGCAAAGACTGATTCCTCAGGTCCTTGCGCAAAACGTCCGCCCCATAGAGCCATTACTTCCTCTTTCCATCTGCTTGTGCGTAAGCAAGCAATTCTTTCGCTAAAAGGGCTCCACCCGTGGCTTTCTTGGATACCAAGATAATCGTGTCGTCGCCAGCGATCGTGCCAATGACCCCAGTTAACCCTGCATGGTCGAGCGAACTAGCCAAAAACTGTGCAGCTCCAGGAGGAGTATGAATAACAGCCAAATTCGCACTGTGATCAACGGACAGGATCAGCTTGGATGGAAGCGGAGTACTGCGAACAATCGCATCATCTGAACTTTCACGAATTTGATAGGTGCTTTCGCCATCCTTGTTACGAGCACGAACAGCGCCAATCTCTTCTAAATCACGGCTGGCCGTTGCTTGTGTAACTTTGTAACCAGATTTTTTGAGAAGCACCACTAGATCTGATTGTGAATGTACTAGTCCTGATTGAATCAATGTGATTGCTTTAGCTCTGCGAGCTGAAACTGATTGAGCATTACTTGGCATCAGCGATCACCTTTCTAAATATTGAAATAAATTTAGTGATCTGAGCATCAGTAACGATCAAGGCAGGTGCAATACGGATTGTCGCTGCATTTGCAGCATTTACTAGGACTCCAGCATTTCGCATCGCATCTGAAACCTCTGATGCCTTGAGCGAATCAAGTTCGATACCAAGCAACAACCCAGCACCGCGCACTTCTTTAACTCCCGGGATAAGGGCAAGTTCTTGGATCAGATGCGCACCTTGCTTTTCCACCTTGCTAAGAATTCTCTTAGACTCAATAAAATCAATCGCAGCTAAACCAGCCGCTGTTGTCACTGGATTGCCGCCAAATGTTGAACCATGATCTCCGGGTTGAAATAGATCTGCGGCCTTTCCTAGTGCGATCATTGCACCTAGCGGCAAGCCACCGCCTAACCCTTTAGCCAAGGTAATTACATCGGGTGTTATCCCAGAGTATTCATATCCGAACCAATCACCAGTTCGTCCCATACCGGTCTGCACGGCATCAATAACAAGTAGTGCTCCATTTTTGTCACAGATCTGACGCAGCTGTTGTAAATAATCTTGCGGTGGGACAATTACTCCAGCCTCTCCCATAATGGGTTCAATAATTACCATGGCAGTTTTTCTACTCACCGCTTTGCGCATCGCATCGAGATCGCCATACGGGACATGTTTAACACCCTTGATTAATGGCAAGAATGGTTCACGCTTTGATGGTTGTCCTGTGAGCGAAAGAGCACCCATTGTGCGTCCGTGAAAAGCACCCTGGGCTGCAACAACTCGAACTTTTCCTGTTCGACGTGAAAGTTTGAGCGCAGCTTCATTTGCCTCAGCCCCAGACTGGCAGAAGAAAACTTTAGCGTTTTTGTCACCAGTCATTTTCGTCAGCTTTTCAGCAAGTGCAATCGCATTCGGATGGGCGTAAAAATTACTTACGTGACTCAATGTTGAAACTTGCTTTGTAACTGCTTTAACTATTACAGGGTGAGCGTGACCCAAAATGCTAGTTGCAATTCCGCCTAGGAAATCCATGTAGGTCTTGCCGTCAGCATCAGTTACAAGTATTCCCTTGCCCTTAACTAATGTGATGGAGGGTTTGCCATAGTTGTTCTGTAAAGAACTATTCCAACGGTTCAAATACTTTTTGTTAGTCATGCAACCACCAGCGTTCCGCCTTGACCAGCAAGTGCTGATGCAAAGCTATCGGGATCTGTTCCATCAATAATTCGAACTGCCTGAGCACCAAATGAGAGTGCATCCAAAGCCGCCTGCACCTTAGGAGCCATTCCTTCTGCGAATCCTGACTTAATTGATTCAAGTTCAATAGCCGAAATAGTTTCAATAAGTGAACTCTTATCCGGCCAGTTGCGATAAATCCCTGCCACATCGGTCATGACGATCAATGATGATGCTCCTAAAGCTGCCGCGATGGCAGCTGCTGCAAAATCAGCGTTCACATTTAAACCTGTTGTCATGTCCTCATCAGAAGATACCGGTGCGACAACCGGAACAATTCCTTGATTTAGTAACTCAAGCAATGCCACTGGATTAACCTTCTGGACATTGCCAACAAATCCAAGTTCTGCCGGTGTCCCATCAATTAGTTGTGTGCGTCTATTGGCAATGACGGTAGGCAAAGTGCGCGCCGACATCGCTTGTGCCTTGATTCCAGCTTTACTCAGTGTCGTAGCAACTTCTTTGCCAACTTGATTCACCAGAACGTCTTCGACGACATCAAAGATCTCTTTGGTCGTGACGCGAAATCCTCCGACCCATGTACTAACAATTCCTTTGGCATCAAGAGCAGCATCAATTTGTGGACCACCACCATGGACAACTACTACCTGCTCCCCTGCCTTTTGTGCAGCAGAGATAGCTTTCGCAAAGTTACCGTTCTCATCCTTCATAGCATGGCCACCAAACTTGACGACGATCATGTTGAGTACGCCGAATTCTCATGGACGTAATCATGGGAAAGATCATTTGTCTTTATCGTGGCGCTATGAATGCCGATCTTTAAATCAATAAGAATCTCGACTAAACGCGCTTCAAAGTTAACTGTTGATTTATCTGCATCAGGTGCGCTATTCGTGCAGACCTGAACACCATTGAGCGAGACGTCGATAGCCAAAGGATCCATCTGGGCATCTGCCGTACCAACGGCTGCAAGAACACGTCCCCAGTTTGGATCGCCTCCAAATATTGCAGCCTTCAGCAAATTGTTACGAGCACAAGCCCGACCGATTGCCACAGCATCTTCTTCTGACATCGCATTAACTACCGAGATTTCAACAGTCTTAGTTGAACCTTCAGCATCTGCAATCAATTGCGCAGCCAATGAACCACACACCTGCATGAGCAAATCTTCTAGTTGAGAATCCGTAATCGTAATGCCACTAGCACCTGATGACATGAACAAGACCGTGTCATTTGTTGATGTGCAACCATCCGAATCAATGCGATTGAAAGTACGATCAGTAGCGCGAGCAAATATCTCTTGAGCATTTTTCGAAACAATCGCATCTGTCATCACAACTGAAAGCATTGTTGCTAGTGCCGGGGCTAACATTCCAGCACCCTTGGCAATCCCCGCAAACTCAACACCACTGTGTGAGGCAGTAGCGATCTTTGGGACCGAATCTGTCGTCATAATCGCACGCGCACTTGTTTCCAGTCCATCGAGAGTCAGAATCGGAGCAATTGAATCAAGGCCTTTTAGAATCTTGTCCATCGGCAAGAGCTCACCGATGAGTCCTGTAGAACACACAATTACTTCACCTGCTGAGACGCCCAGAAGTGAACCAACATGCTCTGCAGTTTTATGTGTATCAGCAAAGCCTTGTGGTCCAGTGCAAGCATTAGCTCCTCCACTGTTAAGAACAACTGCGTGAACGATTCCACCCTTTGCAACCTGACGTGACCAAATTACAGGGGCAGCCACAACCTTGTTACTAGTAAAAACAGCAGCAGAGTTGTAGTTAGGACCGAGGTTTTGAATCAACGTCAGATCAAGTGCGCCGCTGCTTTTTAGTCCTGCAGCGATGGATGCTGATGCAAAGCCTTTTGGTAGTTTCATGCGCCGATTCCATCAAATGCCAGACCGCTTATCTCTGCTAATCCGCATATCAAATTTGCGTTCTGAATCGCTTGTCCGGCGGCACCTTTGCCAAGATTATCGATTGCAACTGAAACAACTAGTCGATTGGTGTGCTCATCGACTGCAACCTGCAATTGAACTTTGTTACTTCCAGTAACTGCGCTTGTCTTAGGCATTTGTCCTAGAGGCAAAACATCAACAAAGAATTCAGAGGCATAGTGCTTCGAGAAGAGATCGTGTGCCTGCTGCGTCGTAAGTCCAGAGTTCAATTTGGCAGTAATAGTTGAAAGAATCCCACGCGGCATCGGAGCAAGAATAGGTGTGAAAGAAATCTTTGCTGGCTTCTGTGCCACAGCCGACAGCGCTTGTTCAATTTCAGGAGTGTGTTGATGAATACCACCAAATTTATATGAGGTCAGAGAACCCATCACCTCACTCCCGATGAGAGTGATTTTCGCATTGCGACCAGCACCTGTTGTGCCAGATGCCGCAACAACCACTATGTCCGAAACGTCAATGAGGTTTAGTGCAGGTGCTATACCGACGGAAATTGATGTCGCATAGCAACCAGGATTTGCAACCTTAGTTTCTTTCTTAATAGCCTCGCGTTGTCCTGCCGCAAGCTCAGGTAATCCATATACCCACGCCCCCGCGTGCTTGCCACCGTAATACTTTTCCCACTGGCCAGCATCTTCCAATCTAAAATCTGCCCCAAGATCAACGATCTTCACACCCGCTGGGATCTTTTCAACTAATGCAGCTGATTCGCCATGAGGCAGTGCGAGAAAAACCAACTCAAGTGTTGAGAAATCGATCGAATCGGTTGATACAAAACTTCTTCCTGCATAACTTTGAAGCTGCGGATGAACGGTTGTGACCTGCTCCCCTGCATTTGAGTGGGCGCTAACGACTGTTACTTGAAAATGTGGGTGAATGGCGAGCAGCCTTAAAAGCTCCCCGCCTGCATACCCGCTTGCACCAATGACCGCTGTTTTCATAGAGCTAGGGTAAGGGATATTCTATAATTATGCAACCTTATGCATAATTATGCGGTGCGAACGACAGCCCCGAACTTGGCAGCTGCAACAGCCGTAGCCGCCTCACGCATGGCCGAAACCTCTTCACCTGTAAGGGTGCGATCCTGTGCGCGGAATACAAGAGTGAAGGCAAGTGAGATTTTGCCATCGCCAATCTTGTCGTAGCGATCAAACAAAGTGATCGATTCGAGTAGCTCCCCTGCGCCTTCGCGTAGGGCGCTTTCAATATCTGCCGCACTCACAGTTGATTCAACAATCAGCGCCACATCCTGAACCGCAGCTGGCATTGTTCCAACGGTTGTTGGACGAACTAGGGCTGAATCTGGAAGTGCATTCAATGCAACGGCAAAGGCCACTGACCGCTCAGGCAGGCCATAGGCAGCAACAATGCGAGGGTGAAGTTCGCCAGCATGTGCAACAGCTTTTCCATTGACAATCAATTCTGCGCAACGACCTGGATGCCATGGGGCAAGGTCTGACCGAGCTACTGTCCATTCAAGATTACACAGAGCCAAAATATCTTGGGCAAATGCGATCGCATCTTGCCAGTTGTAGGAACGTGCTTTTCCTTGCCAATTCTCATTTTCAGTTTTACCGACTAGCAAACCTGCAACGTGATATCCCTGCGGTGGAACGCTTCCAAAAATCTCGTCAATAATCTTTTGACCTGGACGCTTAGAAAGATCTGGAGAAATAGCTGTAACCAACTTCTGGGAACTGCGGAAGATGGAACCCATTTCAAAGATCGCAAAATCCTTTGCCCCGCGACTGATATTGCGTTGGGCAACTTCGATCAACCCAGGAACTAAGTGAACACGCATCAGTGGGAACTCTTCTGACATTGGGTTCGCAACCTTGTATGTAGCAGCACGCTCTCCCACAAAACCCATGGAATCAATAGTTGCTTGATTGGTAAACGGGAATGTCTGTACTTCGGCCAAGCCACGGCTGGCCAGCATTGTTGCAACAGCCCGGCGACGCTTTTGCGTTGGAGTCAATGTTGCATGCAATGGACGCGGAGGAAGTACGGAAGGAATCTTGTCGTAACCGATCATGCGGGCTACCTCTTCAGTAAAGTCTGCAGCCGTTAGAAGATCTGCTCGCCATGATGGCGGATCAATTGTGAAACTCTTCTCATCAACATCGCATCCAATTACTCGCAAAACCTCTGCTACCTGCTTTGCTGGAATCTCAAAGCCCAGAGTCCTGGAAACATAAGAAGGATCAATTGTGACCACTGGTGCATAAATAGGCTCTCCATCAACCACCGTTGCCACATGCTTGGCAGAACTATGGGCGGTGAGTAGCTGAACAAATCGAGCCGATGCAAACTCTGCCAATGATGGATCAACACTTCGCTCTAAGCGTCGTGAGGCTTCAGATGAAAGTTTGTGACGGCGAGAATTCTTAGCAATACACACTGGACAGAAGTGAACAGCTTCTAGTGCTATATCAGTCGTTGTCTCGGTAATTTCAGATGACAACCCACCCATTGTTCCGGCTAGTGCTAGCGGTTGATCGTCATCACACACCATCAGATCATCAGCATCAAGAGTTCTTTCCTGACCATCAAGTGTTACAAACTTCTGAGCTTTCCCAGCTCGCTTAATTGTTAGGCCACCTTTTATCTTTGACTTATCAAAGGCGTGTAATGGCTGACCAAGTTCTAGCATGACGTAGTTTGTAACATCGACAACTAAAGAAATAGAGCGCATGCCCATCTTTTCGATGCGTCGGCGCATCCAGATAGGTGTTATTGCCTTTGGATCAAAGTTAGACAAGGTGCGCAGGTAGAAAACTGAGGCAGTTGATTTATCTGCAATCTTTGCAGCTACACCCTTGCCAGTTTCTTCAAACTTTAATGAGCGCAGTGCCTCAACAGGATCAGTGAACTTCAACCCCAATGAGCCTGAAACTTCACGGGCAATGCCACGAATGCTTAAGGCATAACCACGATCAGGATTGACTGCCACATCAAAAATAACATCATTGATCTGCAAGGCTTCAATTGCATCAGCACCGATGGTTACTTCACCTTCAGCAAAAACCATAATGCCAGCATGATCATCACTAATTCCAAGTTCGCGACCTGAACAAATCATTCCGTTAGAAGTCTTGCCGTAGGTCTCTCGTGCTCCAATTTTGAAATCTCCCGGAAGCACGGCGCCTGGCAAAGCTGCAACAATCAAATCCCCCACTGCAAAGTTAGTTGCACCGCAAATAACATAACGAGTTTGACCTTCACCGCAGTCCAAGCCAACGTAGCGGATAGGCTTTTTAAACTCAGTGATTTCTTCAATAGATAAAACCTTTGCAAACTTAAGCGGGCCAGTTAAATCGGCGCCTTGCTTAATGATTTCTTCAACTTCAAAGCCAACACGAATCAATCCATCTGAGATTTGCTCTGCGGTAACAGATGGTGGGATATCAACAAACTCTTTAATCCAGGACAGAGGCGCGCGCATTACAGGCCAACTCCAAACTGGCGAGTAAAGCGCAGATCACCTTCAACGATGTCGTGCATATCGGTAATGCCGTGACGAACCATCAGTGTGCGCTCAAGTCCCATTCCAAATGCAAAGCCGCTGTAAACATCAGTGTCGATGCCACATGAAGCAAGTACCTTTGGATTAACCATTCCGCAACCGCCCCATTCGATCCAGCGATTATTAAAGAAAATATCTACTTCAGCACTTGGCTCTGTGAAGGGAAAGAAAGAAGGTCGCAAGCGCGTTGTTACATCTGGACCAAACATATGGCGTGCAAAATTATCCAGCGTGCCTTTCAGGTGAGCCATAGTGATGCCTTTATCAATAACTAATCCCTCAACTTGATGAAAGACCGGACTATGGGTTGCATCAAGCTCATCTGCTCTAAATGTGCGACCAGGACACACTACATAAATTGGTGGCTCCTGTGTAAGCATGGTACGGATTTGAACAGGTGATGTATGTGTTCGTAAAACCATTCCAGATTCAACTGGCTCGATAAAGAAAGTGTCCTGCATTGTTCGGGCTGGGTGATCTGCGGGAATGTTGAGCGCATCAAAGTTAAGCCATCCTGATTCAAGCTCTGGGCCTTCTTCAACCGCAAAGCCTTGCTCGATAAAGAAATCAGATACTTCATTCTTAATAATTGAAATTGGATGTAAACCACCACGATGTGAACGATTGACAGGCAAAGTGATGTCGACAACCTCTTCAAGTAATACTTTGCGATCACGTTCAGCCTCAAGAACAGCTGTTGCATCTGCTAATGCTTGGGCAATCTCTGCCTTTGCCTCACCAATAACTTTGCCGAAACTTGCTTTGTCTTCTGGTGAAAGCGCACCTAGACCGCGAGATGCCAAAGCAATCGGTGATTTGTCCCCAGCATGGGCAAGGCGTGCGGTTTTGAGAGAATCTAGATCTGTGGCGGAGGCGAAAGCCTTACGGGCATCTTGTACCCAGGTTGAAATCTCCTCAACGCGCATAGGCATAACTCTATCTTGTGGCCCTTTGTTAACGTGGCATATTTGATAGGTGATACATAACAATCGATGCCGCCGCTGAAAGATTGAGGCTCTCGGCATTGCCTGGCATCGGAATACTTACAACCTCAATTGAATCCACATTCTGCCCCGTTGATAAGCCACGAGCTTCATTTCCAAACACTGCAAGGGTATCCCCCGAGATTTGATACTGATCTAAATTCTTTGATCCTTCAGCGCCAAGTGAAAAGGCCTTTACTCCCATTGCTAGAACTTCTGCAATAGATACAGATTCAAATACTGGAATATGCCATAACGATCCCGCAGTGCTGCGCACAACTTTAGGCGAATACATATCAACACTTCCTGGTGAAGTAATCACTGCATCCATTGCAAAGGCATCGGCTGAACGCAGGATCGTGCCCGCGTTTCCTGGATCCTGCACTTCTGAAAGATAAATAAATCTACGAGAACCATTGAGAGAGATTGAACTTAGGCTGGTTTGCGGAATCGTGCACACTGCCAGAATGCCTTGAGGTGTGATGGTCTCTGACATTTCCTTCATGACTTCATCACTGACATCAACAACATTAAACTTTGATAGATCTGCAACTTCTTCAACCTTGCTACGCCCATTAACCGTTAAATACAAGGTTTCAATTCTTGGACCACTATTTGATTTCAGTGCTTCGCGGGCACATTGCAAACCTTCTGCAACAAATTGGCCAGCGGCTTTTCTTTCCTTTACGCCCCTAGAACCAATAAGAGCCTTAACCCGCGCAACATGTGGCGAGTTAAGGCTCTCAATCATTGTTGGAACTTAGAGTGCTGCAAGGCTCTTGCGAGCTACATCAACAAGTGTCTTGAATGTTGCAGGATCATTTGTCGCTAGCTCTGATAGAACACGACGATCAACCTCAACACCTGAAGCCTTTAGGCCCTGGATGAAACGGTTGTATGTAAGACCATGTTCGCGGCAACCTGCGTTGATGCGTTGGATCCATAGACGACG
>Ga0209087_1001857_pt1 | contig 12264 bp, 19 predicted proteins | sample S_130805_EF_Meta_FD_187321 | JGI IMG/M metagenome (GOLD analysis project Ga0209087, IMG submission 187321) | Freshwater microbial communities from Lake Simoncouche, Canada to study carbon cycling - S_130805_EF_MetaG (SPAdes) (version 2) | ecosystem: Environmental > Aquatic > Freshwater > Lake ...
TAATATTAAAATCCATCTGGTCTTTTGCTGCATTATCATTTGATTTTTTATAGATTGCAGAATAAACTTTATCTCTTCCTGTTGCTTGATATAATGGAGTGGCTGAAAATATTACCTCTGTTGAACTTGTATTATTAGCAAATTGAAATTCTGAATCATACAATCTATCTCCATATCCTTCATTATATCTTTTACGATAATTCTCATTATAGTAATCATTATCAGGCTTATATTTAAACTGATAGAATCTACTATTAAGTTCACTCATTGGTTTAATTGACCAAGCCTTTGACCTGTCTACCTTATTAGTCCAATCCTGTGTTGTTCCTGAATAGAAGTCAATATATGGCTTTATATGAAGTTTTTTCTCATCAAATTGGTCATCATAAACATAAAGATTGAACATTTTACAAATGCTTATGAAAAAATCCTTTTGATAAATTCCGTGTGGGATTGTATCATTAATTGTTATAACATCTCCATATCCTATGTTCACAGTTGTAGGTAATAAACTTATAACCTGTAATTGTCCACCATATTGTTGAATCTGTTGAACATTTGAAGTAATACCTACTCTTAATATATCATTCTGATTAAATGTAACGTTATTAATAGATAAATCAACATTAAAAAATGCAGGTAATGAAGCAACTGAAATTGTTTGTTGTTCTAATACTGCTGCACCTTTATATAAAGTAAATGTTGCAGTAGTTCCACTATGAACAGAATTAATTTGTCCAAATACTGAACATATTATTTCATCATTCATTGCAGCAGCAGGAGTATATGTAAATTCTTGATTACCTCCACCTAAAGTAAAATTTCCTAAAGTTGTTGCAGTATAATGAACATTTGAAGGATTATTATAAGTATTAGCAGTAGGATTTGCTGCCAAAGCAATATTTGAATATTTACTTAGTATCTTTTGATTACAAGGAATTATTAATCTTTTAAATAAATCAGTTTCTAACAATGGAAACTCCCAAGTGTAATCCGTTCCTGCTATTATCTTCTCTAAATACTCCTTAACATATAAAGCAGGTTTGAATGCTTCATACTGAAAATCTAAATCATTTGTAGTTACTCCTCCGATATCAATTAAAGGATAGTAAATACCATAACCGCTTACACTTGTCCAAGATGCTTCTATATTTTCGTGTGTCCAAGTTTCATCATAATCACTAAAATCTAAATTTTCAAGTTTAGATTTTCCTAAATCTGAAATAAAACCTCCTAAATCCCCATTGACATTACATTGATATTCTATTGTTCCTGACTGATTAACAATCTCTAAAATCCTAATAACACCTTTAAAGATTTGTATTTTGTCTATCAGTATTCTACATTGAGCAGTTTTAGCAGCATTAAAGTTTGAATTAACATTTGGCAAGGCATCGTTGGTAACATTAGCATTCCCTAAATCAAAAACAAAACCAAATATCTTGTTATTCTTAGCAGTACCTACTAAAGTTATTGTCTTGCTGAATGATGTATTCTTTGCACCAAAGTCATTGATATCATCTATCGTATAAGTAAAGTCAGTTGATATATCCTCAACCAAATCCACCTGATAATTCTCAATATATATTTCTGTACTAATCATCTGTATTGACTATTTATATATTTACCAACCTCAATATCCACCTCAAAATTAAATAGCTTATCACTTGATGCTAACTTATATTCATAATTAGTTGATGCGATTACACAAGGGAAATAACCAGATAATACCTCAATATAACAAATGCTTGAACCTACTAATTGAGCCAACCATTCATAATCGTTCTCACTTACCCAATCAGATATTAATTTCATTCTATCCTTATGTTGAATAGAATAGTTTAAGGTTGTTTCGTTATACCTATTGTAAGCATCCACATTTGACATACTGCTTCCAGATAACTGCCATTCACTTCTGCGATATGATGACCTTGTAAACTCTGTATTCCTTTTATTTACTAAAGCAAATTTCATAGTATCCCATCCACCCAATCTATTTAAAAAATGGATATTGTACTGCCTATGTTTAGGATAACATACTTGTTTAACTTTAACTTTACTTGTAACAAATGATGAGCCACCTGCAGAATAGTTAATATACAAATGATATCCGAATGTATCCTCAGTAATCAATGTACTTCCTGCAAATGTATTAATGGCTGCTCCCTGTAAGCTAAATAGATTAAACTCTCCAGACATCGTTAATCCTCCTGTATAGCTTGATAGCACACTACCTGCTTCATTTACCACATCAATAGTTGCAGTATATGTTCCCCCTGTTGTCTTTCTAAAATAGGATATGAAGCATTGGTCTCCAAACTCCATTTCTATCTTATCAAAATCCCTATCAGTTAGCCAATTATCTGCAAAGTTAGCAACCAATAGATTCTCATAGTAATCATCCAATACCAAAGGAATCTCATTACCAATATCAATCATATCAGCAAACAAAGGAGGGTAGTAATTATAAGCAGAGAAGCTACCACTTGCATCTGGCAATACCGCTATGCTTCCGCTAACCTCTTCTCTGACCTCCAATACATAATCAGTTTTCATCTTGTTATTTGACGATACAAGAATTGAACTTCCTGAAGGCTCAAAGTAATTTGATGTAAATGCCCTTACCACAGGAGCAGCATTAAATACTCCATAGTTTCCGCTTACATCTGGGAATACTTTTGACCTTGCAACTAAACTTCCATTTACCTTTACATCGTAAACGAATTTAAAATTGGTAGTTCCTGTATTCGTTGAAGATGAAACAAACCAAAGGTCTGTATGCATTGAAGAATATGTCGCAGGTGTGTCTAAAATCGTAATTGCCATTATTGTTCTTTTTGTATTCTATTAACTTGTATAGTTATATCTCCTTCCAATGCTACTGCTAAAGCATCTAAGAAATCTTTATTTTGTAACACCTTCAGAGCATCATCAAAATACCTTGTTGCCTTTAATCCATCTCTGTGTATTCCCCTTGCAATAGCAAATGCTAAACTTTTCTTTCCATCTATTGCTTTAGCTTCAACACCTAATTTTCTATATTTTTTAAATGTTACTGCCCTGCTTTTATTGAAGGCTAACCAATCCTGTATTGGTTTTACAGGAATACTCTTTTTACCAGACTTGTATGAATATGGTGTGCCTTGATTCTGTTTTTTATTCTTAGTTCCCCTTACACCCTTATTTACAAAGTCATAATACTTATCTGCCTTTGAGCCTATTGGATAACCAACCTCCAGAGTATATCCTCCAATATTATTCTGATAAACGATAGGTAAGGATAAATCAAATAGCTGACCAGAAGCAATGGCTTTAGATTTTGTTAAGTTTTCTTTAGCCTTCTCAGTAAATTCAAATCCAATATAATAAAGTATTTTTTCAAGCAATGGCAGGGCATTTGGGTCAACACTACTATACTGCGAATTAATCAAACGATTAAATTCTGCTGCAATTAATCCCTGTGCTTTTGCTTTATTCATCTAATATAAATGTCCAGAATATCCGAAAGTAACTGAAAAACCCCATCCAATTAAGGATAGGGGAAATAATCAGGCACTTGCTGAACTTATTTTTTAAAATCTCTCTCGGCTTTCAGGTAGGATAACGTATTTAAATATTCTATTATTTGAAGTTCAAATGCTTCATTATATCTGATATTGTGGAAATCGGCAACAATTTTGGAGCAATACTGCCATCCAAAATATTCAATAAATTTTGAACCTCCTTTTCTGCCTCCGAATGGCTCTTGCCCATCTCCACTATCTTCTGTATCAAATAACCCTTTGTAATTTCCATCCAATTTCTGTAAACTTGATAAAAAAAAACAATGGAATGGTAAACATCAACAAACCTTGCTTCAAGTAAATCTGTTGCATATTCTTCGTGTCTGGATGCATCATACTTATCCTCTCTCCAACCGAATATAGTTTTACGCATAGGGATAACCATTGATGCAGCCAACTTGTGAAGATTTGTCACGAGTTCAACAGAAAATACCTTGCTTTCAATGTATCTACCAGAAGGTAACTTCCTGACATCATAAACGCATTTATACCTCTTTCCGTTTACTTTTATGTACTTTACAGGTTTACCTTCGATAGATTCACTTAGGAATCCTATTTTAGCTTTCTCGTTGGCATATTCTTCAACAGATAGAGAATCCACTTGATTCTCTGTCCATCCGTTTAAAATGGCTATTAAACGCATATTCTGGTCAGTAGCATCCTCAATACCCAAAGCAGGTACTAATTGCTGATATTGAAATACATTAATCTTATCCCAAGACATTAGATTCGTTTTGGTCAGTTACTTGAAGATTTACATTCTTGCCCATTGCATTAAATAATTTGTTAATTACGTTTAATCTTGGGTTCGAGCCTCCCTCAATTCTGTTAATAGTTACAAAAGAGATTTTAGATTTCTCTTGCAACTGCTTCTGTGTTAGATTCAATGACTTCCTTGTTTCCTTTAATTGTGTTCCGATGTTCATATTTATTGTGTATTGATTTCTTCGTTAATTTCTTTAATCCGTTTCTCCAGATATTCTGCAAGTTCATTGCCTGAAAATAAAGTTTTCCCTTTTAGTGCATCAATAGCAAATAATAACATTGCTTCATAACTTCCTAATAGCTTAGCGTGTTTTGTGTAGATATCCATAGTTGTAGGTTTTAGCAAATATAATCTTTATTTTAATAATGTCTTAAAATTTTTGAATGTTTTTTCTACCTGAGTAACCTTATGTTTTATTCCTTTTTTGTGCAGGATTTCAGTTACCATCAGGATATCTTCGTGAGTGTGCAGGATTGTTTCGTTTGGACTTCTGGAGTACATTATAATAGGGTCTTTAAATGGACTGACTATTCCTACCCACATAGGCACTACCCTTGTTATCATTTTCTTTATTCCGTTAACTTGCTTAGTTACAAGACAGGTTTTTTCTGTTTGGATTGCGTATATCATTTTATTTTAGTTTTATCTGGATTCTCTCCTTTGTCATTAAATTTTACATATTCATAAAGGCTCAATATCTTATCAAAAACAGATTCATCATACCACATCCCATCGTGCATAAACATCTTTGATTCTCCTGTTATTCTCCAATGTGCGTTTTTGCGTTCCGCATTGCGGTTTATATACTCGCTGATTTTATGTGTAGTTTTCATAATTAATTAAATAGGTTATCTGCAAGGCAGAATAAAATTACCAATACTAATGCTCCGATAATGACTTGCTTCTGTGTTGCGTTCTCAATTAACTTTTCCATATTAGATTGATTTTAAAAAGTTAGAAATTACAGGCATTGTTGTTTCATTAATAGCTATTTCAACTGATTCGTAAGATGTTGACCTTTTGATGCCATTGTAAATTGTATTTACAAATACCATTCCTTCAATAATTGTTACTTCAGCAATTAGTCCTTTTGTGATGTTTAATGTTGTCATTTTGTTTTGTTTTATTGGTTTTGTTACACAAAGATAAACCTTTTGATAATACAAAAATCAATTTCCTAAACTTTTTTTTAAAATATTTTTTTGCTAAAGAATTTAGCTAAAGGAACGAGTACCTGCCTGAGCCTGTATTTTGGCTCAAATTCTGATATGCTAAAGCCAAAGCCATAACGCAGTCATCGTGGAATCCGCTTGGTGCAGAGTATTTAACCCCTGTGGCTGAATACTGATACTCAAAGACTTCTAACTCTTTAACGATATGCCCCTCTGGATATCCTATCTTTCTGCTTTGTATGGCAGTTTGTAGTCCTAACATTAATTGTTGCTTACTTACCTGTGTGAATTTTAATCCCATAATATGCCTACCCTCCCTTTGTAAGTCCTCAACAATAGGGTCTCCCACCCCTGTAGAATCAATTAGCATAGGTTTTTTAGGCAGTTGCAGGATAGCTTGTTTCGTGCTATTCCAATCCATTTGAAACCTATCAAAATAGGCTACATTGCCTCCAGAATCCAATCCTATGATAGCCGTGAAGTCTGTTGATTTAGCAAGGTCAATTCCAAAGCTAACTATCTCCCTTGTTGATAATGGTTGTATGCAACTTCTAATTTGAGAAGAGCCAAAAGGATTCGCTGCGTTCTCCATTGGGTTAGCCATATATTCCTGTTCAAAAACTGCTTCTGGTAGTTGTGTTCTTGCCTCGTCTATTTCAGTCTTGTCTATGTATGGATTATCATAGGTAGTAAACTTAAATGATTCCCAACCTTGCTCATCTTTCATAAATAGGCTATAGAAATAATTCTTACCTCTTGGTGTGGATAGGAATAATGCTCGTCCCTTATAATCTGTTAATGTGGGACGGATTGAATTTAGCCATCCTTGTTCAAGGTCAGGAATAAATGATGCTTCATCCACAATAACCCAATGGAACTTGCGACCTCTTAAATTATCCAATCTTTCTCCTGTAAAAAATTCAACTGAGCCACCATTCGGAAATGATAACTTTAAATCAGATTTGTTATTTAAAAAAGGTAGTGCGTGAATTAATCTGTTAAAGAATACTTTAGCAAGTGAATATGTTGGTGTGATGTAAGCAATCTGTTTCCCCTGTACTGCTTCTGTAATTATCTTAATCTGTGATAGTTCCGATTTACCAAACCTTCTGCCACACATAACCACAATAAACCTTGCTTCTGATTCAAGTATTTTGTCTTGATTGATATGTGCTTCAGGTACTTCAATTATCATAATATGGTCTTGCCCTTGACAAATACAACCTCTATCTTATTATCGCTTGTAATATCCATCTGTTCTTTTGGCTTTCCATAAACCCTTGTTAAAAGTGTTTCAAGGCTATATAAAGAGCCTTTGCTTAAACTCTTACGCATAGCATTAGCTATTGTTTTCTCCAGAATGGTTGCCTTTGGATTATCAAATACGGACTTCAATTCATCTAAATCCATTGCCATCATTACCTGTATAGTATCGTTTATTTCAGATAGCTTATATCCTGCATCCCTTAATAGGCTAACATACTTTTTAGGTCTGCCATTTGGATTACCACTTTGACCTTTTACAAAAGGTATTAAATCTTCTTTTGCCATATCTCTCCGTTTCTTTTTATTATTAATGTTGAGTCAAGTTTTAGCATTCTGTCAACTATTACCTGACAATATTTAGGGTCAAGTTCCATTCCGTAGCATTTGCGTTTAAGTTGGTGTGATGCTACCATTGTGCTTCCACTACCTAAAAATAAATCCAGTACTAACATTCCTTCTTGACTTGAATTATTTAAAGCATTTTCTATTAATGGAATAGGTTTCATTGTTGGGTGCAAATCATTCTTTAATGTCCTTTGAAATTCCCATATATCTTCCTGCTTGTATCTTTCTCCATAAAATGAATTTTCGGGACATCCATAAACGATTGGCTCGTATCTACTTTTATAATCCTTTCCACTTAATGTAGCTTGATTTTTTTTCCAAATAATGATTGACTTCCAAGCAAACCCCATTTCTTTTAATGGATTAAGTAATAAATCTAATTTTAAATCACAAAAACTAAAATACCAAGCACCTTTATTAAATAATAAAACATTTGATAAAACTTGTTTGATAAATTCAATGAATTCATCATCAGGCATTGAATCATTTTTAATCTTATCGTGTTTTGTATTTGCTCCTTTATGTCGTAAAATCTCAATTCCATCTTTTGTTGTATTGCTTAATTCTTGTCCTTTAAAATCTACATTATAAGGAGGGTCAGTAAATACCATATCTGCCTTATTGCCAAACATCAACCTTGCTACTTGGTCGGTATCCGTACTATCCCCACATAATAACCTATGTTCTCCTATCTCAAATAAATCCCCTAAAACAATATCAGTTTCAATACCGCCATCTGGTACTGCAAAATCATCCTCTTCTGCTTCTAACACCTCTGCTTCAAAGTTAGGTATATCTAATCCCCAATCTGTTAACTGCTCCGCATCCCAATTATTTGCAAGGTCATCCCAATCCCATTCTCCATATCCAACATTATCTTTAACGATAAATTCCTTCTGTTGTTCTTCTGTTAATAAACTTGCCTTTATAATAGGTATTGATTTCAATCCTGCCTCTTTACAAGCCTTTAAACGCATATTCCCACCCAATACTACCATATCATCATTTACTACGATAGGTCTTAATTTTAGCATCTCTTGGAACTCCTGAATGGATTTTACAAGTTTCTTGAACTTATCATCCTTTATGATTCTTGGATTGTTAGGGTTAGCTTTAATTTCTCCTATCTTGACTTCTGTAACTATCATTTTTATTATTTTAAGGAATTATAAACAGATAAGACATTAGGGATATATAAACTTTCTTTTGCATTTTTATAACAATCCATCGCGAAATACGCATCGGCATCGTATCTATCTAATAGCCATCTTGTATTTACACATTTAGAAGAAACTATAAAGTTATGACTATCTATAAAATTAGGTATAATTTCCTTCCCTTCCAATCTTAATGAGCCATCTTTGTTAGATTGCTTAAATGATATGAAGTCTGCATCTTTATCTTTTACCTCATCCCATAACTCTGGATGAATGATTGTATCATCATCATTAAAATAAATATGTCCTTCAGTAACTAAGTTAAGAGCAAAGTTTCTTTGTGCGTTTCCATATATACTATTAATATCCTTGATACAATATGCCTCGCAATTTTCTGGTGTTTCAGGTATTTCTAATCCATCAAATACAACAATCCATCTGCAATCTTTAGGTATACTTTCAGCAATTACTTTTAAATTCTGTGGTCTTGAACAAGGTGTTATAATATTTAAAAACATCATTTATCGTTTTTATGTAACACCAATAGTTTATCGTTATTCCATCCTAAAGAATTCTTTAAGTTATGGTTAGCAAATATAAATGTTGCAGAAGAAAAGTAATCAGGATTGATAGCATTACAATAATCTTCTTCATTGGCATTTATAAATATATCTTCAATTATTAGAATTCCTCCTGTATTTAAATGTTTATAAGCCTCATTAATAAACTTTATTTGGTCTTCAAATAGGTGTGTTGAATCCTCTATCAATATATCAAACTTACCTGCAACAGATAGTCCTTCAGAGATTGAATTAACATCTTTTACATTCATCTTTATATACGTGCAATCAATATCATCTGCTTTTGCCTTATCTAATCTGGCATCAAACCACTCAAAACCATATAGTTTAGCATTGGGAAAAAACTCTCTCCAAGATAGCATTGAATTGTTGTCTAAGATTCCCAACTCCCCAAGTTTGATGTCTTTATACCTAATGTTAGAAAATAATAGATTGTATATTGATGTGTATGCGTGTTTGTGCAAGTTAGCATCTGTGTTATAAGGGGATTTATCTGTTGGATACTTTACACCAAGCAGACATAAATCTGTTATTGAACTGGTTGAATCTATTGAAATACTATTTATTTTCATTATATATATCTTGAGCCATTACTTGAATGTGCGTGTTTACACTTTAATTCGTGATTGTTATAATATTTAAATTCATTGATAGCATCTATGCAAATAAAAGCATCTGGGAAGGCTTGTAAATAATCCTCTTGATAACGGAATGGATGTTTCTCTATCATACTCCGCTTATAAATTGTGCATCCAGATAAAACGTGGTCAGTATATTGTATGCCTGTTAATCCGTAGTTATGATAACCCTCATAATATAATGCACCTATTGCTCCTGTATCAGAAGGCAGGGTTTCAATATTTTCTAAAAGAGTATCTATTGTATTTGGCGGAATAATGACATCACTTTCAGCTATTAGAAAGTATTTATAATTATACTTTAAAAAAGTATCACGCAAGAACAAAACCGATTCTGTTACTTTCCTGTGGAATCTTGTAGTGTTAGGCTCTTCTGGTATATCTAAATTAAAAATATTGCAGTTAATTATATTTCGCAATTCATTTGCATAGTTGCCATTATCGTTTGTATTATCAACAATATAGATATGTTCTGTGCTGATATTGTTTTGCAAGGCATTGAAAAATTCAACATCACAATAGCTTTTAACCTTGTTTGTATAAACTGCTAAAAATATGTCAGTAGGTTTTGCCATAACTTTCTATAAATGCTTGATGCTTTTCTTTTAAAAATTCTGTATGTTGCTTTTTATCTCCATACTCCAGATGACAACTCCTGCACAAACCCATTAGATTTTTGATTTCATCTTTATTCTTGCTGCTACCCATACCCCTGCAATCAATATGATGAACATCAACCATTCTTGCTCCGCACATTTCACAAGCCATAAAATCATCTTTGACATATCCAAAATAATCTAAATATAACTTTGTATGTTTTTTCATAACGTACCATCTTGCAATGGCTCTTTTTTATCATCCTCAATCCTTCTATACCTCTGCTTCCAAATAATGTTACACAAAGATATACTTTTATTTACAATTTCATCCTCTTCTGCTTCTGGATATAACAGATGCAATGTTTCGTGAATAAGTATCTCTAAATGTTTCTTCCCTTTTAATCTGCTATCTAAATATACTATGCCTGTGGAATCTGCTAAACCCCATACTTTTTCCTTACCTAATTTTTTATATATAACTTTAATCTCCACCCTTTAATTCTAATAAGTCCATTCGTTCTGTTTCACTCACTTCAATCTTTGTTTTACCTCGCACCTGTGCCAATGCTCTTCTGTATACCTGTTCTTTGTTTTGTAAGTCCATAAGCCTTTCTAATAAAAATGCTTCTTGTTGCTCTAATGTCATTTTGTTTACTTTTTTTGGAATCATAAAACTTTGCCTTTATATATTCTTTTATTTTGAACTTGAAAATCATCTCCATCTATTTCAATAAATGCAAATCCGTGATTCCATTTATTTAATGGCATATACATAGGGTGTAATTCTGATAAACAACCTACACTCCAAGTAGTTGTAATCTTACCATTCATATCAGCTTCTGTGTGTTCACTTGTTTGATGATTATGCCCTTGCATAGCACTAACCTTACCTTTTGTAAATAAACCTCTGGCAATGTTTACAGGACTGAATGAACCAAAGTATTCGTGTCCGTGAATGATATTGAGTTCCCCTGCCTTCATAATTCTTTTGTCTGCTATTATCTCAATTCCTTCTGCCCTTGCTTTAATAATGTTAGCTAACTCAAAATCATCTATTCCTGATAACTCTCCTGCTTTCATCCAAAGATAATGCTCATACCTCTCTTCGTGATTACCTATCTTAAAATAAATCTTTGCATCAAAAGTTTTTTTCAATATAGTAATGAAATCTTTAAACGATTCCAACTCTGAACTAAAACTCCTTTTCTTTGGGTCTTTAGCATATCTACTTAATCCGAAGAAATCTAATGTATCTCCATTTAGAAGAATGGCATCTGGTTTTTGTTTTTTAGCCCAATCGAACGCAATCGTAAGCGAATTAACAGAATGGTAAGGGATATGTATGTCAGAGAGTACAAGCAACCTTTGTGCATTAATCTTAAAAGGCTCATAAATAGTTTCATCACTTGATGGCAGGTTATAAGGATTATATGGTCTGTTTTCTACTTCTTTTCTTATTGTGCTTCTATTGTTCCCCATCTTGCCCTCAATAGCTCTTAAACTGCTTCTAACTGCTTCTGGACTTTTAAACAATAGTTGATTATCGTTATAAATAATTCTTGCAAGTTTTAGACTTGGCATATCCCACCCATACTTTTCCCTGTATTCAACACAAAGATTAGCCTTTGTTGTAAATGGTTTTTCCGTGTTCTTTTGTTGCATAAAGTATTTGTTTTCTGTTTAATGGAGAATAACTTATATGCACCCAATCAGGATTTTCTTTTGTTCCGAACTCCCAAATAAGTTGGTCAAATGGTAAAGTTTTTGCATAATCAAAGATAGCACTATTTTTTATATCAGTACCATCCATATCAATATCAATAGCCATTCCTCTGTTATGTTGGCTATTTAATGCACCACCAATAGAAGAATTTAAAGCCTGACTCCTATATCCTGAACTAATATAAATTGGTGAGCCAAAATGATTTCTAATCGGCTCAAAAATATGCTCTGCTAACTGCTTTAAGTTTTCAATATGCTCTGGAGTTGGCATATTTGATATTCCTAATCTCTTTGCAGATTCACTTCTGATAAGTTCTGCTAAGTCAAGGTGTTCACTTATCTTCATCTTTTTTAAATATTTTTTCTGCAGTTGTTAATCCTAAAGCAGCCATTGCTATCCCACAAACTGAATAAACTAAAGCATCATTTGGAGTATGAATTAATTTACCACAAAG
>Ga0209087_1001858_pt1 | contig 12260 bp, 24 predicted proteins | sample S_130805_EF_Meta_FD_187321 | JGI IMG/M metagenome (GOLD analysis project Ga0209087, IMG submission 187321) | Freshwater microbial communities from Lake Simoncouche, Canada to study carbon cycling - S_130805_EF_MetaG (SPAdes) (version 2) | ecosystem: Environmental > Aquatic > Freshwater > Lake ...
ACATTACCATTAGAATTTGAGTATAATATATGATTAGTAAAAATGCGGTGCTACAAAAACTAGCACCATTTACCAATTTTAAAAAAGTATTGATAGATGACCAAAATACTAACGATATTATACAAGGCATATTAGATAATCACGATAATTATCAAAATGAATATGATAAGATAAGTGAGATGTTTATAGGTAGTAATGAAGTTGAAACGGCAAATAATGTTTTTGATTTTTTAAAACAAAATGTTCCGTACTACATTGAACCAATAGAAAAACAAACATTGCGTTCCCCCAGCGCAATTTTGTCAATGAAAATGGGTGCAGATTGTAAAAGTTATGCTAGTTTTATTATTGGCGTAATGAGTAGCTTAAATAGGAAAGGAATTTTTTTAGTACCACTAGCTTATAGATTTGCTAGTTATAGATATGATACAAAAGAACCTCAACACGTTTTTGCAGTATTATATCCTGGTACAAAAAATGAGATATGGGTAGATCCAGTACTTGCCAAGTTTGACCAAAGAAAAGAACCAATATTTATAAAAGATAAAAAAATAAAAATGGCACTAATTGCAATGTCGGGAACGGCAACACAAACGGGAACATCACTACAAGAAATGGAAAGATATAGGGATAAATTAGTAAATATGCGTGATAAATATCTAAATGCTGGAGTATTAACATATGGCAGCAGTAAAGAATTAGAATTTAAAGTAGCTATTAATAAAGTAACCGAAGCAATACAAAATGCAAGTATTAATGGTATAGGTCAAATTTCCCAAGAAGTAGGCGCAATAGATTGGAATAATATTTTTGGAAAGTTAATTGAAACAGCACCTAAATTTATACCTCAAGGCGGTGGCGGACAGCAACAAAATTTTCCTACATCTAATTTACCACAGCCTAGTACTGGTTTAAGTACTAATACTTTGTTATTATTTGGAGTTGGTGGACTAGCTTTATATTTTATTTTAAGAAAAAAATAAATGTACTATTATAATAATTATATAGGTTTTAAACAAGCTAGTAAGCAAATTGGTATTGTACCAATTTCAGTTGCAACTGGTGGTGCTGCATTGCCAATTACTGCCATTATTGATGTTGCATTAATAGCTGTACCTTTTTTAATTAAAATGTTTGAAAGTGATGCCGCTAGTTATAATAAATTTATAACTAACTTAAATAGTCAAATACAAAATCAAGACGCACGTCAAAGATTAGGTACAATAATTGCAACCGGAATTAAATTAAGTAATACTTCTAAAATATCTATTGTAAATAATGCTTTTATTTATAAAGTAGCTGATATATTTATATGGTATAGACAAAACTATCCAAATGATTATCAAACTTTATTACCACAAGACAAACAATATTTTAATGATACAATATTATCTTTAAAAAATAGAATAACAAGTGCAAGTGTAAAGGCAAATTACGATAAAGCAATGTTTACTAATACTGAAATAAATTATATATCTAGTCCATTACAAGGTGCTTCTAATATATTAAGTAATCTTACAAAAAATCCTACTAGTTTACTTTTATATGGTGGTATTGGTTTAGGACTATTATTACTATTAAAAAAATAAAAAAAATATGAAAAAAAGAAATTTAATTTTTATTGTTGGTGGTTTAGGTTTATTGTATTATTTTTTTATGCGCAATAAAAGTGCATCTATGCTTACAAATGAGATTAAAAAAGATACATATCCAATGGGTTTAAAAGAATTAGATTTAGTTGCAAATAGCGTAGAAATAGCACAATTATATCAAGGAAAATTAAGACCACTAACGGCAGCTTACGTAAATAAATTTTTACCTAATAGTTGGGAACGTACGATTACAATTCCGGATGTAGTTTATAGAGAAATACCAAGAGGCGCGCTTTTAGACATCTAACTTTTTTAACCTTTATAAAATAATACAATGACAGCGGCACAAAAAACAGCAAAGGATAAATTTAAAAAAGCTATTGCGTATAGACAAAAAACTGGCGTTTCTTTAAAGGAAGCGTTTGCACACATATACGGAAAGAAAGTTGGAGCAGTAAAGAAAAAAGCAGCCGCAGTAAAAAAAAGGGTAGGAGCTTTACCAGTAGGATTTAAAGGTAGTATTTATGATATTGGTTTTAAAATAGTTAATCAATATGATATTTACAATGATGTAAGCGCAATAATGGAAGATAGTGATACTGGTAGTAGAATAGTTACATTTGACGGCAAAGGAAGTCCAAAAGATAAAGCAGAAGCTATTGTAAGTTATATAAGTAAAGCAACAAATGTACAAGGCGGATATAGAGATGATAAGCAATTATATAGCAGAATGTTAAAATTTGCTACTAATATGCAAAAAGAAGTAAAAGATTTTAACGCTGGTAAAAAGAAAACTATAAAAAAAGAACCACTAAAAATAATAGCACCTAAAACAAGTACTAAAATGCCTATTAAAAAGAAAGTAGTAAAGAAAGCAGCACCTAAAAAGAAAGCAGCTAAAAAAGTAGTACGTAAAGTAGTAAAGAAAGCAGCACCTAAAAAGAAAGCAGTTAAAAGAGTTGTAAAGAAAAAATTAACTAGATTAGATTATGATAAGCGATACCAAGCTTTAAAACCGGGTAAGCGCACTAGTGCTAGTGGCAATACTTATTATGAAAATAGAGCAAATCGTAGTGATCGTGGCAAGTTATTAGGAATTAAAAAGTATAATTATGAACAATTAGATAACATACGATTAACAAGAGTAAATAATGATAATAACGGAAATCCTAGATATGTAGTACATTTTTTAGATTTTCTAAATAATGAAGAAAATAGTTTTTTACCATTTAGCAAAAAATATGAATATGCTTTAAAAAAAGCAAAAATTATAGGTGGTAGAAAATTTGATAACAAACAATTTGGAGGTGGAGTTGTATTTCAAAGTTATAATACTGATAATTTAAAAGAACAAATTGTTGATGTTATGGAAACAACTCCTAAAATTAAATATTAATAACAATTTTCACAATAATTAAAAAACAAACAAAATGGCAAGAAGAAAAAAAGCAACTAAAAGACGCACAACTAGACGCAGAATGTCTGGTATTGGTGCAATGGGTAGTCAATTAACTAGTGCAGTTTATACAATCGCTGGTGCGGTTGCCGCTGGTGCAGTAGCTAAATTTTTACCTTCTACAATGAACGAAAAACTAAAAGCAGCAGTTCCAGTTGTAGTTGGTGTAATGTTACCAAAATATTTAAAAGGTAATATTGGCGCTGGACTTGGTGCTGGTATGGTAGCCGCTGGTGGTCTTAAATTAGTACAATCATTTGGTATCTTAAATGGTATCGGTGCTTATACTGGTTATCAAGTTCCACAAGTAGCCGGTTATTATAACAACGCCGGAATGGTAGATACTAGTTATATGACACCAGCAATCGCTGGAATGGATGAGGAAGGATGTTAATCTAACTTTTTACACTTTTAATAATAAATAAAATAAAATACAATGGCAACAGCAATGGGTTCAAGAATGGTATTTGAAAATGCAAAGGCATTAGTAAGATCATTAGGATATGGCGTAGACCAAGCGGTTTTAACGCAATCTTATTTACGTAGTGAGGTAGCTTTATCTACTTCTATTGCAAATTATCATATACCAGTATTGGTAAATGATACTCAAAATGGTTCAGTTCGTGTAAACGAAAAACGTCTTAATTTACAAGATATTTTTGTAGCAAGTGAAATTTCAGTACAAATTGGAGTTGGTGCTGGTACATCTACTAAAGCACCTTTATATACTTACCCTAATGGTGTAGTATTTACTTCTGCAACTGATGATGATTTATGGAGTATTTACAATGGTTTTTTAAATTTAACAATAAATAATCAACAAGTATTACCAGCTTGGGATGTTTATCGTCATTATTGCGCGCCACAAACACAAGGTGGTGTTGGTATTACGGCTCAAACAGTATTCCCAGTAGATCAAAATGATGCCAGTGCTGATTCATTTTATCCAGTAGAGCCTGGTATTGTAATGAATGGTGCTGCAAATATTAATTTCCAATTAACAGCTAACGGCGCTCCAGCTTCAGTTTTATCTAATAGCTTTATTTGTGTTATTCAACGTGGTATCTTATTACAAAACGTAACTACCGTTAAGTAAAAATATGCTTTTGCGAAGCTAAACGCTACTGCCAGCGGTCAGTAACTACCGCTATTTTTTAAATTTTTAAAAATAAAGATATGCGTATCAAAAGATTTCAAGTAATTGAGGTGCCAGTACCAAGCGGAAGCACCTTGACATTCTTTTCTATACCTGACCAGCCACAGCTACGTAATGCTAAAATACAAGGTATTCAAGTTTATACGCCTACTGCAATTACAAAAACGCCATTAAGCGGAGCAACGCCAACAACTTTGGCTGACCTTAAGCAATCGTATTTGACATTGTATCAAGGTGATTTACAAATTTTGTATAGGTTACCATTGTTATCATTAAACAATATTTCGGATTTAACTAGTCCTTTTGTGTTCGAATTACCCGAAATGAATGATATTGATATTAGCTGGACAAAAAGTAGTATTACAACTTCAACTGCACTAGCAACAACTGGAGTAACGTATAGTTTCGGAATTTATTATTATTTATAATATAGTTTTTATGGCAGTTCAAAAGGCAATGACAACTGGAACTAGCGGAGTAATGGATTGGTTTGACCGAAATGCAACCAGTCCTTACTACTCCGTTTGTGAAATTATCAGCCCAACAAAAAAGGAGTTATTATTTTCTTGTAATGAGGATAGCGTTGATAATGCTAGGCGCATACTAGAAGAAAATATATCAGCGTTTGAACAAAACGGAGTTAATACTTTATATGCTCTAATCTTACATCCTAAAAAGGATAAGACCGGATATATAACTATGAATACGCCTTCTCACGCTATGTTAAAATTTCGACCAGCAGAATTAGAACAACCAGTTTACGGAGTTGGTGCATATACTGGTAGCGGTGGCGGTAATAATAGTTACGCTATGGAAAAAATAATGGATAAATTGAATATGCTTGAAAGTAGATTAGCGGCAGCCGAAGAATTTGAAGAAATTGAACAACCGCCACAAAGCCCAATTAATGCTATGTTAAGCAATCCCCAAGTACAAGAGGCTTTAATTAGCGGCTTACTCGGTGTGGTAGGTAATATGTTAAATGGCGGCAAACCGATAAATGCAGTTGCTGGTATAGGTAGTATAAATGACGAAGCAATTATGATTTTAGATAGTTTAATGAAAAAAGGAGTTAGTATAGAACATTTAAAAAAATTGAATGCTATGACTGACAGCAAATTGCAAAATTTATTAATAATGTTATAATGGCAATAGATAAAGATACACAAAAGCTTTTATTATACGCTGGTATTGGTGCTGGTGCTTATTTTTTAATACTAAAACCTTTATTAATAAAATTAGGTGTAGTAAAAAGTCCATTGGAGCAACAGCAAGAAAAATCACAAATAGAAAATATTGATAATTATATTAATAATTCTTTAAAAATACAAAATCCAACTAAATCAAAAGGAGAATGGCAAATTATAGCAAATCAAATATATAACGATCTTAAATTTAGTGGAATTGCCGATAATAAAGCAGATGCTGGATACCAAGTATCAAGAGTTCAAAATGATGCCGATATTGCTGTATTAATACAAGTTTTTGGAATGAGGCAAGAAAGTTTTTTTGGTATTAATACTGGTGGTTTACAAAATTTACCACAATTTATAATAGGTAATTTAAATAAAAACGATATTGCAAAAATTAACGATAATTATGCTCGTAAAGGCATTAAATTTAGATTTTAAATGTGTATAAATAAATAAGATTAAAAAAAAACTATGAAAAATAAAAATTTATTGTTATTACTAGGTGCTGGATTGGCATATTACTTTTTTTATAAAATGTATGCAAAAAAAACTACTACTAATGATGTTAAAAAACCAATAATATCACCAGTACTAAATGATTTAACTCCTAATGCAAATAATGTAATTAATGTTTTAAATTTACCAAGTCCGCCATATAGAGTAGATAATGTAAAGACAGCAGAATTAGATTATACACCAAATACATATCAAACTTTTTATGGAAAAATCAACGGACAAGATTACAAAGTTCCTAGTACTTGCTAACTTTTTTAACCTTTATAAAATAATACAATGGCTAATTTTAAATTAAGTGCTGGATATATAGAATATGATGTAAATTTTATTACTTACGATCAAAATGGTTTTATTACAAGCAGTTGTAATACAATTACATTTTTTAACTTAGGTAGTAATTTAGTTACAATAGAGCAAGTACCTTTACAGCAAGGTCAAAGTTTTTCAATAGACGGAAATGCTGGAGAAATAATTAGAAAACAATTTTTAGCTACATTTACCGGTGCTGGTACTAATCAATTACTTACAATACAGAAAAATTATTTATAATGCCTATTAATAACGGGGTTACTAATCAAAAAGGTACTCCAGCTTTTTATAGTGATACTTTTGCAAATCGACCAGCTTTTGGTTATGCTGGTAGAGTATTTATAAGTACCGATTCCGGACAAATTTTTGAAGATACTGGTACAGCTTGGACTTTAATTGCAGATGCCGGTGTTGGTGGTGGCACGTTAAGTTCAGTTTGTTTAAATGGTAATACAACCGCATCCGGTATTGTTATTACCGCTAATGGTTTAACCGCTAATTCTATTATTAAAAGTGGTGGTACATCAAGTCAATTTTTAAAGGCAGATGGATCTGTAGATTCAAATACTTATTTACAAAATGGTGGTTATTTAAATGGACAAGTTTTATTTGGTACGACTGGAGGTAATCCTGGAGGTTCTACATCTTTTCTTTGGGATAATACATTAGGTAGATTATTTGTTGGAGTTTTTTTTCCAAGTACAGCAACTTTACAAATAGGAGGTACCGCTGAAATTAATGGCAATTTAACTGCTAATATTGGAATACTTAATCAAGTAAAGTCAGTTGGTAGTGGTGGAATATCTTTTAATGCAAATGGTGGAACACAAATAGCTTTAATGGGTGCCGGTGGTGGTGCAAATATGACTTTATATGGTGGTTTAACTGGAACAAGTGCTAATTTTAGTGGTAATTTAACTATTGACACAAATACTTTATTTGTAGATTCTACTAATAATAGCGTTGGAATTGGAACAATTACTCCAAGTGATGTATTAGATGTTCAAAAAAATCAAAACGCTATTACAAATTTTTACTTAAGAAATACAGATACTACAAATGCTTCAAGTAGAGCTTATTTAAATTTAATAAGCGGTACAACATCTTTAGTATTTAAAGCTCTTAATGCTGACCACTCATTTATAGATGCTTCAAGTGATTTATATTTTCAAAGTGCTGGTAGCGTTAAAATGATTATTAGAAATAGTGGAAACATTGGAATTGGTACAAGCGTTCCAACTTTTCAATTACAATTATCAACAGATAGTGCTGCAAAGCCTACAACTGCTTTATGGACTATTGCCTCGGATCAAAGAATAAAAGAAAATATAAGTCCATATACAAAAGGTCTAGAAGAATTACTTAAAATTAATCCAATTATTTATGATTATAATGGATTAGGTGGATTTAAAAAGGGTAAAGGCGGTGTAGGTATAATAGCACAAGAAATAATGAAAATATTACCTGATAGTGTAAATTCTGTTAAATTAAAATTGTATGAAACAGATGAACAAGAAAGTGATATATTAAATTTTAACGGACACGAATTAATATATATATTAATTAATTCAATTAAAGAACAACAAACACAAATTGAAGAATTAAAATTATTAATTAATAAATAAATGGAAACAACAAAGGCATTAGAAATTATCAAAGCACTAATTGATGAATCAATTAAAAAAGGTGTTATTGGTAATATAGAAACAGCAGTTCAAGTAGCTGAAGCGTTTGGAACTATTGTAAAAGAAATTCAAAAAACGGCATCTAGTAATGAATCATAATGATAATAGTATATTAGGGAGTGTAGCCAGTGTAGGTACTTATCTATTAAGTATTAACCAAATTAACGCATACGCGTCTTTATTTTTGGGTTTACTATCCGGTGTAAGTTCTATATATACTATTATCAATATTTATCAAAATAAAAAACAAAAGAATGAAAAATCGTAAAACAACAATATTTGGTTTATTAGCTGCAATAGGCGGTTATTTTGCTACGGCTGGAACTGGTAAATTACAAATTATAGGACAAGCGGTAGCTGGTTTATCTACATTTTTACTTGGTAGTGTAGCGGCAGATAGCAAAAAAGACAATTAAAATACTATGACCAGGGATAAGAAAATATTAGCTGGTATAGTTATAACTACAATAGTATTAATGATGTTACGAAAAAAAATAGCTACGGCTTTAAATAATACCCCTTTTGGTGTAATTAGCGACAAGTTATTTAATGTAATTTCAAAATTTGAAGGATTTATTGCAGTACCAGTATGGGACTACATGCAATATAGCGTAGGGTACGGAAGTGGGTATAATTGGGATGAGAAGCGTCCAGTTATTAAAACTGATATTATTGACAAAGAAACGGCTAAGCGTTGGTTATTATTAGAATCTAAGGAAAAATATGCTTTTGTAATGTCAAAAGTGAAAGTGCCTATTACGGATAACCAATTATTAGCTTTAGCTAGTTTTACTTATAATGTTGGGGATAATGCTTTTGCTAATAGTACTTTATTAAAATTGCTTAATAATGGTACAAATAAGGACATTGTTGCACAGCAATTTGATAGGTGGGTTAATGCTGGGGGTAAAGTTAATACCGGCTTACAAGGACGCAGAAAGGCTGAAAAGCAATTATTTTTATCATAGGGGTTTGATTTGCATAGTTGGTGTAAGAAGGGGAGTTTTTACTCCTCTTTTTTTATGTATATACGCTGATAAAACTTTTTAGTACTTTTTTCGTATAAGTTATAATAGTCGGCATCAATGGATCTAGCAAAATTTGTAAAATTGTTAATATTAGCAATATTATGATATTTCCTAGTTGGTGTGTTATTAGCCATAAAAACAATAGCTGTATAGAGTATTTTAGCCATTTTTAAAGGGTTTATCTACTATTGTAAAGTATCTGTTATCTTCTTGTTTAAGTGCTTTAATCTTACCTTTTATAATCAATGGAGCAATGGCTCGTAAGATAGTTAAAGGTTTCCACTTGGTAATATCTTGCAAATCCTTAATACTAACTACTTTACGTTGTAAAATAATAAAATAAATTTTTGTTTTATTAGTCATTTTTAGTATTTTTATACTGAAAAAAGTTAGAGTAGGCAATCATTTGTCTATTTTATAGTCAGCCAAGTAACGCCCTAAAAAGCATTACTTGGTTTTTTTTTGACTACAAACTAACCATTAGTATTTTGTAATTTTTATTTTTTTAATAAAATGTTGAAAAATTGTTATAATAACAATCCATATAGCACATATAATAGCGCAAGGAAGTAAAATAAAAATTAAATATAAGCGTTTTAAAAATATCATAATTTATCTATTTACAATTTTATAAAAAACAATTTTAGCCAATTCCCAAATAATTATAATTAATATTATTTTCATAAAAGTTTAAAAAGTTAGAGTATTTTATAATTGTTTTGATTATCCTTTACAATGTAGTTTTTACTTATCCATATTTTAATTAAGTTTTTAGCAAAGGCTTTACTGGTGGCGGTGCGTTCTATAATTTCACTAGATATATCCTGATACGGCATAGGAAAGGTTACAATTTGATGTAATAATCTTTTGCTTTCTATTTCATCCAAGTCAGTAGCTTTTTTACCCGGTGCTGTTTTTTCTTGCTCAGTTTCTACTTGCTTAAATATACCTTGAAAATTCATTAAAGTAACTGGTTCAAAATCCGAATCACTACGCATAAAGCGGCTGGATAGTACATAGGTGTTTTTATCTTTGTCTTTTGTAATATCAAGCGTACTTTGTGCAAATCTATCACTAGCACTACCAATGTGTCCAGTAGTGGCTAAATTGCTTTTTGACTGGTGTAAAACTGATATTAGTAAAATATTGTGCTGTTTAGTTATTTTTTTTAACCATTTAGTCAATAAACTACTTTCTTTTTCATCATTTAAGTTTACCAATAAATCCAAAAGTCCGTCAACTATTAAAATAGCGCAGTCCTCGTTGAGTTCAAGGTAGCGTTCAATCATTTTACAAATTGCTTTACTACTATCCTCTCGCACCTGATACGCATCAAAATAGGGTGGCAGTTCATTTAATTCAGCAAAACCTTTGATTTTATTTATAGTTCTGTAAAAATCATAATCGCTGCTTTCCGTATCAATTAAACATATCTTTTTGCGCCCTATTGGGGATTGCAATTTCATTGTAAAAATATCATAGGTATTAAATGCGCTACTTATCATAGCGCAAATAAAAGTTGATTTCCCGGCTTTTGTTACGGCAACCCCGAAAATATACAAAAGTTTTGGAGTGAGCCTATATGTTTACCACCAATGGTAAATATAATATTTTCCTTACTAGGTATAAAGTTGGGGTTGTATTTGCGTTTTAAAAGTAATTCATCAATGCTTATCTTATAGTCAGTATTTTCCACATTTATAAATTTTGGTATAAAGCACATATTAGGAAAGCAGTAGTTAATATTACTACGGCTTGTCCGTTAGCGGTCAAAAATAGCCATTTGATTGCTTTTGTCATTGTTTAAATATTTAATTTTTTCATCTAATTTTTCTAAAAATGTAATAGCTTGTTCAATACTTACATCCATTAAAACAATGTCTAATTCGTCTAAATTATTCATTGTTTTAGTTTTATAAATTTCAAGTGCAAAATGTTCAATTTTAGATATTCCCGGGATCGGCACAATTAAGCGTTGAAAATTATCTTGTAGTGGTACTACTGGATAAGCTGGTTGAGTTAAATTGTTCATAGTTTTATTTGGTTAAGTAATCAATATGATGTTTAGCAGATGATAGGGTTATATGTTCGGACATATCAAGCGCAACAATATAAATACTTTTTTTATCGTCAACTATTATAATATAATTTTCATAAAATATTTTACGCATAATTATAAATTTTTTAAGTGTTGATTTAAACTAGCAATATCCTTATTATACTGGTCAATACTATCCTCTAATATGTTAGCAATTTCATTAGGTAAATGAAAAGGCAGCATATCATTTGTTATCCATATTAATTCCTCATAATCATTTTTACCAGTTACAGATAAAAGGATAGAAACATTACGATAAGGATTTTGCTGGTAAATTTGTACCAGCATATCCCTTTTATTTACAATTTTTTGAATTTCAAGTAATACAGCGTTGGTACTACTCAATGAGTTAAAGTGCATCATTTTTTAAATTTTATAGTCAGTAAAATAATATAACGATATAAAATAAATACTTATTATTGATATTACCAATAATATTTCTTTTTAAAGGTCAAAAAAGTTAAAATAATAGTGTTTCTAGGGGTATTTCTATTTTATTTATTTTTCTAGTCGTTCGCTAAAGGCGAAGCGATAGCAAAAATAAATAAAAATAAAACAAGAATGTACATTTACCCGAATTTTTTTTCCACAATGCCTAAAATTTAACATTTTAGAGCATATTTTAGTCATTTTTAGGCTTAAAATAGCCATAACAAATAAATAATTTGTTTATTTCAATAATTGCACTAATTTTATAGCAATTACAATTTATGGGCAAAAACTGGTGGATAATTCCGGCTTCAATAGTTGGTTATATACTTTACAAAAAATATGTTCTATCTAGGACATTTTCAGTTTTTTTTAAGACAATAGATTTTAGTACTATGTCTTTTTTGAATCCTACTATTAATTTAGTAGTGCAAGTAAACAACCCTACTGATATTACAGCAGAAATACAAAATATAAAAGGCGATTTATATATTGATAATAGCAAAGTTGGATATGTTATTGGAATTACGCCAACAACATTGGCAACTGGTAGTGCAATTTTGAGAATACCAGTAACATTGTCCTATACTGGTGTAGGTGATTTAATTAAAAATATTAATACTAAAGGTTTTAAATTAGTTTTTAAGGGAAGTATAATGATTGATTTAATTACATTACCATTAGAATTTGAGTATAATATATGATTAGTAAAAATGCGGTGCTACAAAAACTAGCACCATTTACCAATTTTAAAAAAGTATTGATAGATGACCAAAATACTAACGATATTATACAAGG
>Ga0209087_1001862_pt1 | contig 12249 bp, 11 predicted proteins | sample S_130805_EF_Meta_FD_187321 | JGI IMG/M metagenome (GOLD analysis project Ga0209087, IMG submission 187321) | Freshwater microbial communities from Lake Simoncouche, Canada to study carbon cycling - S_130805_EF_MetaG (SPAdes) (version 2) | ecosystem: Environmental > Aquatic > Freshwater > Lake ...
GTGGGTGCGTCGGCCGCTACGCGGTGGCGCAGATTGTGGTCAATGGTGCGCCTGCACATTTTGTTGTTGGCCCGCGTGGCATGTATGTGTTTGACGGTTCGCGCCCTGTTAAAATTGGCGACGGGATAGTGCGCCGGTGGTTTTATCAGCGACTCAATCCAACTTACCGCGAGAAAACCTCTTGCGTTGTAGACCGCGCAGAAGGCGTCGTTTACATCCTGTTCGCAAACAGCGAATCGACCGGCAGCCTGAATGACTGCCTGATCTACTCTTATATCAATGGCAAGTGGGGCAGGGGCCGCAACTACGCGGCAAGGTTTGGCCTGCAGTACCTGGCGCCGTCCAGTACCTTTGACACCGTGCCGCCGACTGGCGTGACGTATGAAGCAATCGATGCGCCGAGTTACGACGACCTGTTCCGCGACGCGGACATGGAAGCGGCGGCAATCGTCACCACCGGCGACCGCATCGCAACGCTGAACGGTTCGGCCAACAGCAGCAGCTTTCGCACAACGTACTTCGGCACTGACGGCAACCTGTCGTTGATGCGACGGGTGCGTCCGCGCTTCATTGCCAACCCCACCGCCGCTAGCATGAACCTGCTAGTAGGCGACGCGCTGGGCGATGTGCCATCGGTGTACCAATCGGCCACTTACACCGACAAGAGGTTCGATGTGCTGGCCGAAGCGCGATGGCATCAGGTGGTTATGACGGTGACCGGCGGGTTCGAGATCACCGCGCTGGATGTGGATCTGACTGGGGTGAGCGCCGAATGAAGCTCAACGAAGATCCGGTGCTGCCGCCGATTGCGGGGCCGACATTCCAGCCGTTTCTAAAGCAACTGCTGGCCAGCCTTGCGCGGCAAGTTAACGGCGCAACAGAAGGCCGCATTGCCTCTATCCACGCTGCTAATACTTCGTTTCCGACGACAGGCGACTGGATGCAGGGCGATGTGGTGCGCAACAGCACGCCGACGGAACTTGGCAGCGCTGGCAGTCGCTATGTGATTACAGGATGGGTGTGCGTTGCGAGTGGCACGCCTGGAACATGGGTAGCTACTCGAGCATTGACGGGGAACTGATATGGATCCGATTTCAATTGGCGCTACGTTGCTAGGCGGTCTGCTTGGCGGCAGATCATCAAAGAGCAGCGGTGCGCAAGTCAGCAAACAAGAACTGCCAGACTTCCTGCAGCCCTATGCGCCCGAGTACGCGCAGCGCGTGCAGGACGTGGCGAACATGCCGTACAACGAGTACGGCTACAACCGCATTGCTCCGTTTACCGAAGACACGCTGTCTGGAATGGACATGGCGCGCAATGCGGCCAACTACAACCAGCCGCTGTGGGATCAGGCGCAAAACGAGTTGTCCAAAACGATGTCGGGCGCGTACCTGTTGCCCGGCAGCAATCCGTACCTGCAAGGCACCTTCGACGCCGCAGCGGGCCGCATGGCTGATGCGTACAAGAACGGCACCGGGGCGCAGACAAACGCCGCTGCTGGCTTTGGTGGTGCATTCGGTGGCAGCGCTCAGTCGGAACTGCAGGGCCAGCAAAGCCGCGCATTCGGTGACTCTCTAGGCCAGTTTGGGCTTGGGTTGTATGGACAAAACTACCAGGCCGAGCGTGGCCGCCAACTCGGCGCAGTACAGGCCGCCCCAGGCTTCGCAGGTGCACGGCAAGCGTTTGACTTCGGCAATGCAAACGCATTGAACTCTATCGGCCAGCAGCAGCAGGCGCTCGGTCAGAACTACCTGAACGCCGACTTTGCGCAGTTCGACGAAGCGCGCAACTACCCGCGCCAGCAGCTGGATGTGTTTGCGTCCATGTTCAATCCCAATTTGGGACGTACTGCCAGTGCATCGCAGTCGATCAACCCGGCGCTGGGCGCACTGGGTGGCGCTGCAGGCGGGCTGGGCATGGCTCGCAGCTTCGGGCTGCTGGGCGGGGGCGGCAGCAATCCGTTTTCAGGTGGCTTGGGCGGCAACCCGTTTAGCTCTGGCGGCATGAGCATGGATTCGCTTGCGTCGCCTTACACGCCTGCTGGCGGTTGGTTTGGAGGCTAAGACATGAACTGGTCAGACATCACCAGCGGCTATGGGTCGCAATCGTTTCGTCCAATCGGCGGCTTGCTCGGGCTAAATCTTGGCAACATGCAGCAGCAGCTGCCGCCGCAGTTTGCGCAACTGTTTGGCAATAGCGGCATGCAGCAGTTCCCGCAGTACGGTGGCAACACGCGCAGCGCGCAGATGATGAACAACTACATGGGCGGCCTGTTGTCACGTCGCACACCGTACATGCCGCCGCAGATGCCTGCACGCCAACAGCCTGCAGCGGCAGCTAGCGCTTCGCCCAATGCCGGCAGCTTTTACTTCAACGCCAACAATGGCAACTGGTGGGACGCCGTGCCCGGAGCATCCGGCCCTGCTGGCAATGCTGGCCCGGCCTAATCAACATAAAGGAGCGTTGTGATGGCCGGATTGCTTGATGCGCGTGGTGGGTTCGATGACCCGATCACTATGGGCCTGCTGGGTGCGTCGCAGGCATTGCTGACGCCTATGTCGCAGGGCGGCGGGCTGGGTGCTGCGTTCGGTGCGTTTCCTGCCGCACAGCAGGCTGCAGAGCAACGCCGCATGCGCGAACTGATGCTGCAGGCGCAAATGGGCAACATGCAGTCCGAAACTGAGTACCGCAACGCGCAGATGGAAGCATCGCGTCAGAAAGCGATGCGTGACGCTCAGATCGAAGCTGGGCGCAATTCTGTATACGAGCAAATTGCTCTGCAAAACATGCCGACATTCCGCGACGCAAGTGCTGCCATCACCGGCGTCAATCCGACTGCTGACTATGTAGCGCCGCAGAACCGCAGGTTGTCGCTGACGCCGCAACTTGCAGCGCAGGCCGCTAAGTACGGCATCAAGCCTGACGAACTGGCGGCGGTGTTTGATGCGGGCCTTCCGAAGGTTGCAAGAACCATTGAGGGTATCGGGGCCAACGGGGCGCCAGAAACGCTGCAACTTGACGAATTTGGTCGGCGTGTTGGGCAGGGCATTGGCAAGCCGTTTGAATTCAGAAATGTTGATGTCGGCGACAAGGTTCAGTCCGTAAATCCATACCAACCCTACTCGCTGACAAAGGGGATGACGCCTGGCGAAGTCGCTACAAGCAATCTTGGAAGAGATCGGCTGAATTTCGACATGCGCGGTAGGCGTGAAGTTGATAAAGATCGCGGAATAATCATTGATCCAGACACCGGCGAAGCCAAGCAAATCACTCTCAACGGCCAGTTTGTTGGCGCAAAAGAAAAAAGCCCCAACGAAAATGAAAGCAATGCTGCGCTGTTTGCTGGCAGGATGCAGGCCGCAGACAAGATCATTGCCGACCTTGGAAGCAAGCCCAGTGTGCTTGGTGCTGCAATCAATCAAAATCTGACCGGCACGCCGCTTATCGGCGGCACGCTGGGCGGCGTGTCGAATCTGTTCCTGTCAAAAGAAACTAAGCAATACCTGCAAGCGGAGCGCGACTTTATTACCGCAGTGCTGCGCAGAGAGTCCGGTGCTGCTATTGCAGAATCGGAATACGACACCGCTAGAAAGACGTATTTCCCGCAGCCAAACGACCCACCGGACGTCATTCAGCAAAAAGCCGACGCCCGAGCGCGAGCTATTGCTGGAATCGCAGTCGCTGCGGGCCCAGCGCAATCAAAGGTCAATTCAATCTCCGAGACAAAAGCGCAGCGCCCAAATGGCCTCGGCACGCAGAGTGTCAGCGGAGAGATTGGCAGGCCAAACACCACAAAACCGTCTGCTGCTGCAATGACACCGGAAAATGTCAAGCATACGGCTAAGTTGTACGGCATATCAGAAGATCAGGTGCTGCAAATGCTCGGCGCAAAGAGGTAAACATGGCAAACCCGATAGCATCGTTTGTCGAAGCGCTGTTGCCGCAAGCCAAAGCCGCCGAGGCAGAAACCGGAATCCCCGCACACATCCTGCTAGGCCAGGCTGGGCTAGAAACCGGGTGGGGCAAGTCACTGCCAAAGAACGCAGACGGCACGTCATCGAACAACTACTTCGGCATTAAGGCAGGCGGCAATTGGCAGGGTAAGTCTGCAAGGACGGCAACCAACGAAGAGATTGGGGGCCGCATGGTGCGCATACAGGACGACTTCCGCTCTTACGACAGCCCATCGCATTCAATGGCTGACTGGGCAAAGCTGTTGGGTGATGGGCGCTATGCAAACGCACGAGTTGCTGCACTCAAGGGCGACCCAGCAGAGTTCGGCGCGCAAATTTACAAGGCCGGCTACGCAACCGACTCGCGCTATCCGCAGAAAGTATCGGCGGCTATCAGCGCAGTGCAGCGTGAAATGGGCGGTAGTCAGCCCGTAGACTTGTTTAAGGCTAACGGTATTGCTGCACCGCAAGAGCCTGTAGACCTGTTTGCTGCAATGGGCGTCAAGCCGCCAAGCAAACAGCCGGTGGCAACTGCAGACCAGAAGGTTCTTGCGTCTTATCCGATGCGCATTGCTAAAGGCGTAACCGACAGCCTGGACGCTGGCGCGCAATACTTGCCTTGGGCGCTGGGCGCAGCCAGCGGCGCATTCGGACTCGCGCCTAACCGTGTGTCGGATTGGTTTTTTGACCAGTCTCGCCAAGTCAGCGAGGGCATCAACGCAAGAGAAAAGGCTTACCAAGACGCACGATCTGCAACAGGTAGCGCCGGGTTTGATAGCGCTCGATTCTCAGGCAACGTCATTTCTCCTGTCACTGCAGTGATGGGCGCTGTAGGTGGCCTGCCTGCCGGGCTGCTTGGTAAAGCTGTTGCTGGCGCCGGTATGGGCGGCATGGGCGCTATCACCACCCCGGTGGTCAACGCACCGCCCGATCAGTTCGGGGCCGAGAAAGGCAAGCAAGCTCTCGCTGGCATGGCCGCAGGCGCGGTGTTAGCGCCAGCCGCATCCAAGATTGCTGACGTGGTTGGATCAGCCGCAGATAGAGCCATAAACGCTGCGCGCAATGCGCTGGGCCGTGGCGAGCAAATCAACGAACAGGTTGTGCTGAACTCAATCCGCACGGAACTGGAGCGGCAAAATCTACCGCTAGACACGATTCCGAATCATATCCTTGCGCGAGTTAATAGGCAGGTACAGGAAGCACTGAGGTCTGGCAAAACTGTTGACCCTGCTGCGTTGCTGCGCCAAGCTGATTTTGAAGCTGTCGGAACCAAAGGAACGCTCGGTCAGATCACGCGCGATCCGGTTCAATACACCCGCGAGATGAACTTGCGCGGCGTTGCCGGCCCCGGCGATCCGCTCATGCGTCGGTTCAACGAGCAACGAACGGCGTTTGGTGACGTACTGAGCAACTTGGGCGCTCGAGGTGCTGACGACGCCTATACAGCAGGTCAGCGGCTGACTAATTCGCTTGATGCTTTTGATGCGCCAAGAAACGCTCGCGTTGACGCGCTGTACAACAGCGCAAAAGACACATCAGGCCGCTATGCGCCGATGAATACGCAGCAGTTTTCGACGTTAGCAAACGATGCGCTTGATAGCGGCATGCTTAATTCAGCGTTGCCAGAAAAGGCTCGCACGTTATTGAACGACGTAAGCACAGGGAAAATCCCATTAAACGTGAACACTTCAGTTATGTTGCGCCGAAGACTTGAAGGCACGGCTAGGGACTTGCAGCGCAGCGGAGACAAAGAGGGCGCGCTTGCCGTGCGTCAAATTACTGGCGCTTTGGACGCAACCGATGTCCTGCCTGGATCCGGCCAACAAGCTGTTAACGCTTTCAACACCGCTCGGCAGGCGGCAGCGCAACGGTTCGGTGTTATTGACAAAAATCCTGCATTGAAAGCGTTTCTGGACGGCGACGCCAACATGGACACGTTTGTGTCCAAGTATGTACTAAACGGTTCGACAGACGATCTGAAGCAACTTACTCAGATTCTGAACCCGCAAGGCAAGACCGTAGTGCGCCAGCAGATTGCTGCGGAACTGGAGCGCAAAGCATTTGGTTCCAATGTCACAGCCGATTCTGCGTTTGCCGTTGAGCGGTACAACGAAGCGCTAAAGAAAATGGGAAAGGAAAAGCTCTCCCAGTTTTTCTCTGCCGATGAGATCAATCAGATGTTTGCGCTTGGGCGTGCTGCGGCGTGGTCTGGCAAGCGCCCCGCTGGCAGCGCGGTCAACGAAAGCAACACAGCTGCGGCAACAATGAACCTGCTGTCTAGCCTAAAGGGCGCATCGTTCGCATTGCCGGTGGTGAAGCAGGTGCGCGATTCGATGATTGTCAGTCGCGGCCTACGGGCGCAGCCACCTACCGAGCCGATACCCGTACTGTCGCCAGCGCTGCGTGCTTTGGTGCCTGGCGTACCAGTCGCCGCAGGGGCTGGAGTCGGTGGATTGCTTTCGTATCAATGACCAAACCACGGCCCAAAAAGCTACGCCAACAACTGCACCTAGTGTTCGTTCCCAGTCCATAACCCACATCCTGCCACGCCACCCAGCGCCGCGCTGTCGGAGAACTCCGATACCGGCGCAATTTTTTTGCCCGGATGAACTATGCCCGTACCTTCAGCGATCACCGATCTGTCCACCACAGCGGCGTCTAACTCACCGGCAGGCGCAGAGTCGGCTAGGGGGACGATAGACGATTACCTGCGCGCCCATGCGTCTTTCATCGCCCAGACGCGGGTTGGCACATCGACCACCACCTACACGTTTAGCGCAACAGGCGCACGGATACAGGGCGACTTCAGCAACGCGACGCAATCTAGCAGGACAGCACTTCAATCAAGTACGTCAAACGGCGTGACCAGTATCAGTGCGCTGCCCAACGGGACGGCGACTGCGGCTGGCTATAACGCATACAACGCGGCTGACCCGACAAATTCTGCTTACGTCGGGTTTGACATTTCCTCAACGCTGGCGAAGCTAACTTCTTCGGCGATAGGCTCTGGCGCCTCGCTGCCGCTCACCATCAACGTCGGTAACGGCGGGCCTGAGTTCGCCCGCATCCCAGCTGATGGCTCCGGTCTTCTGGTTGGGCGCACTACCACCCCGTCAGAGAACACAAACGCCGCTGGCACGACGCTGAACAAAAACGGCCGGGTTATCAGCGAGTGCGATTACGCAGTCAGCCCGCACTTCACCAGCAACGTATTCAACGCTGGCGCAAACAACGCGAATAACTGGCAGTTTTATCGGAACGGCATTGCTGCGGGCGTCATTGTCACCAACTCCAGCGCCCAAACGTCATACGCGGCGTCATCAGACTACAGGCTAAAGAATGACCCAGAGCCACTGACAGGCAGCGGTGCATTTATTGACGCCCTGCAACCCAAGAAATGGACTTGGGATACAAGCGGACAGCCTGGTGCTGGCTTTATTGCTCACGAGGTTGCCACCGTGTCGCCTTCCAGCGTGTTCGGTGAGAAAGACGCGGTAAACGACGACGGGTCGCCTAGATATCAGAGCATGGAGTACGGGTCGCCAGAGTTCATTGCCAACATCGTTGCCGAACTGCAGTCGCTGCGTGCCCGCGTTACCGCGCTGGAGGCAGCATGACAAACGATCAGGACTTCCAGCGGCTAGAGAACAAGGTCGACAAGCTCACCGACGCGGTGATGCGCTTGGTGCTGATCGAAGAGCGCCAGACGACACAAGGCGAACGCATCGGCGCATGCGAAGCCAAGATCGCGGTCAACGAATCGGCCATTGCCAAGACCGAGAAGAAGGTCGATCAGTGGGTGAACCGTGGCATCGGCGTGTGGCTGGCTGCGATGCTGCTGTTCACGCTCGCGCAGTTCGGCGCTAAGTTCATTAAGTAATGCTTACCAACCAGGCTGGCATCGAACTCATAAAGGAGTTCGAGGGTCTGCGGCTGCGCGCATACCTGTGCCCCGCAAACGTCCCGACCATTGGCTACGGCACCACCGTGTACCCCACGGGGCGCAAGGTGCAGATGGGCGAGCAGATCACCGCAGAGCAGGCCGAGGAATATCTGCGCAGTGACTTACGGGCGTTTGAGCGCAATGCTCAGAGCATGCTGCGTGTGTCGGTAAACGAAAACCAGTTCGCGGCTCTGGTCAGTTTTTCCTACAACGTCGGATCCCAAGCGCTGCGGCGCAGCACCATGCTGCGGTTCATCAACGACAACCGCTTTGCCGATGCTGCCGGTGAGTTTGCCCGATGGAACATGGCCGCGGGCAAGCCGCTAGCTGGCCTGACACGCAGGCGCACAGCGGAACGTGAACTGTTTCTGAAACCCGTTGCCATCCAGCCGCTACCGGATGTTGGCGACTTCCCGCCCATGCAGCCCGTCGCTGCAATCCATACGGACAAACCCATCATGGCACCAATCGTCGCGGCGCTCTTGCCGTCGCTTATTTCCGCTATTCCCGAGGTCGCGAAACTCTTCGGCAGCGGCCCCAAGACAGACAAGACTGCGGCCATTGCGCAGAAGGTTGCTGAGACAGTCATCGCGGCCACCGGCACGCCTAACCTGCAGGCTGCCGTGGAAACCGTGCAGGCTGATCCGCAGATGCGCAAGCAGGCCACAGAAGCCGTGCAAGCCATCTGGTACGAACTGCAAGAGATCGGCGGTGGCATCGGTGCTGCGCGTGAGTTCAGCGTGCGTGCAGCTGCTGAGTCTGCGCCGTTTTACAAGATGCCGGCCTTCTGGATCAGCCTTGCCCTGCTGCCCTTGCTCTACGGCACCGTGTGGCTGGTTCTGACGGGCGCCGAAGGCTTCACCAACGAGTTGCGTGCTGCCATTGCCAGCAGCGTCGTCACGGGCGTCCTGGGCGCTGTGGCGGGCTTCTGGCTTGGCTCATCGTTCACCACATCTCGCTCGCGCGGACTGGGGGCAACGCCAACCACCGAGTAGCACAGATCCTGACGCCGACTCACTAACCCCGAGGTTGAAATGTCGAAACGCAAGGCAAGAGAAGCCGCCCCGATGGTGGCTGTGCACTGGACGGACGCAGCGATGAGCGTGGCATCGCACTGGCAAGAAGGACAACAGCCCGAGCCACCACGTCGCAAAGGGATGCACGACTGCATCACCGTCGGCTGGCTTGTACACCTCGACGATCAGTGGTGCCAGATCGTTGCAACGCTGACAGAAAACGCACACGCCCATGTCACCGAGATTCCGGCCGGCATGATTCGGCAGATTTATAAGCTGGAAGCATCCGGCGAACTGGCGGTGGCGTGATGGGCGTTCGACGTGTTCAAGACGAGGCACTGGTCGAGGCGATGAAAAACACCAACTCGCCCACCCTGCTTGCCAAACAGTTCAACATGTCCGTGCGGGCAATGACAACCCGGATGCGCGCCATCGGTGTGCCGCCCCTTAAGCACGCCGCGCTGGCTCGCAAGACCGAGCTGCCGGTAACGCACGAGGCAATCGGCCGCCTGAAGGTTGACCTGCAAGACGGGCGCATCGTGGTGTTCAGCGACGCCCACTTTCAACCTGGTGCAGTCAGCACCGCCAACCGTGCGCTGCTGAAGTTGCTGCCCGAGCTGCGCCCGTCTGTTGTCGTGTGCAATGGCGATGCACTGGACGGCGCGGCCATCAGCCGCTGGCCCAAGATGTTCGGCAGCGAGATCCCGACCCCGGCCGCTGAACTGCGGGCCTGCGACGAGCGCATGGACGAGATTGCCAATGCCGCCAAGGGCGCTCGGCGCATCTGGACGCTTGGCAACCACGACATCCGTTTGCACAGCTACGTCCAGTCAGCGGCACCTGCGCTGGCCGACATGGAAGCAATGGATCTGCGCAAGCTGTTCCCAAAATGGGATTTTGCTTGGTCGTTATGGGTCAACGACAACACGATCATCAAGCACCGGTATCGCGGCGGCATGTATGCGCCTGCCAACAATGTGCGCGGTGCGCTGGGCATGTCGTTCGTCACCGGCCACCTGCACAGCCTGAAAGTTATGCCTCTTTCGGCATACGCAGACAAGCCGACATCGTATGGCGTCGACACCGGGATGCTGGCCGAGCCGGAGTGGGACGCCTTCGGCTACCGGGAAGACTCGCCTGCCGACTGGCGCAGCGGGTTTGTGGTGCTGACATGGCGTGATGGGCGACTGTTGTGGCCCGAGGTTGTCAGCGTGCTGTCAGAGGGCAAGGTCGAGTTTCGCGGCGAGATATTGGAGGTCTAGATGCCGGGTCTGCTGAGTCAAGAAAACAGGAATGCACTGGCTCGCGGGCTACTGGACACAACGCAAGCCGCAAGCAACAACGCTGCGTCTACGGTTGCCGCGCCGGTAGACGCGCTTGCGTGGGCGTTGCGCAAGTTTGGCGCACCGATCCCGCAGGCACCGTTCGGTGGCTCCGACTGGATGAAGGCGCAGGGTCTTACGCGCGACGTGCAGTCGCCCGTTGCCAATGTGATCGGCGAGTCCATTGGCAATGTGCTGCCGATTGTGGCGGCCGCTAAGGCTCCGCAGATTGCCAATGCCTTGCTAAAGGCAGGCGAGAACGCTGCGGCGCGCGCACCGATGAATGCGGCCACTCGCAATCAGGCAGGGGCGATTGTGTGGCATGGAAGCCCGCACAAGTTCGACAGGTTCGACGCCAGTAAGATCGGCACGGGCGAGGGTGCGCAGGTTTACGGGCATGGGCTGTATTTGGCTGAGTCGCCGGAGGTTGCCCGTATGTACCAGAAAAATACGGGGCGCGTTTATCAGATTGATACACCCAATGGGCGCCAGCCTCTCGATTGGGACAAACCAGAACATCAAGCAGCGGCGTTGCTGCACAACAGCAATCGAAATCGCGCTGATGCACTCGCAAACCCTTTTCAGTCACAAGAAGTGCGGGATATTTTGAATAGCGGGATGCCGCTGCCGGCGGTCAAAATACAAGACCCGTCACTCTACAAAGTCGACCTGCCCGACGACCAGATCGCCAAGATGCTGGACTGGGACAAGCCGCTGAGTCAGCAGGCGCCGGAAGTCAGAAGCCTTATTGAACAAGAACGCAAACGCATTGGCGGCGGCGCTAGCACTGGCGAACAAGCCTACAAAGAATTGATGTTTGAGGCTCGGATGCAAGGCAACAGGAGCGCGTCTGACGCAATGAGAAACAACGCAGAAGCGTTGGAAGCGTCTCGGCGTTTGCAGGAACTCGGCATTCCCGGCATCCGCTACCTAGACGGCGGCTCTCGCGGCGCAGGGTCAGGCACTAGCAACTTCGTCGTCTTCCCTGGCAACGAAGGGCTGCTGAACATCCTAGAGCGCAACGGCCAGCCGATCCGCTGACTGGACAACTCGACCTCAATTTTTCTTCTGAGTTGTCCTTGACGCACCCGCTAGCACTTCGCAGGCGGCAGATCAGCTGGGTAGCGTTTGCGGCGCACCGGGCGCATCCGGCCAAAAGGCCACGCCGGGTTGTCCTTAAACATTTTGCCCGCTCCTAGTGGCGATTTTCTGTCTAAAACTCCAAAAACACATAGCGTTTTTCTCGGTGTTTTTTGCAGCCAAGCTTGCCGCAAGTCTTAGACAGCTTTTAACGTAGATCGGCTCTGAGAGCCAGTCTCCAGCCATTTGTTGACCTACTGACGGAGTACCTCATCGCCCCGAAGACCCGCATGGATAGGGCGTCTTCGTGATTCGCTGTCTAAGAATTCGCTTTCTGTCTAATACTCGGGCCTGTAACGACCGGCACAATCTTGTCGCGCAGGTAGCGCTGAGTGACCCGAGCATCGGTATGGCCGAGCAGTTTTTGGGCGCTGATTCCTTGGGCGTCGGCCTCGGTCGCAGCCATCGCTCGAAGGTCATGCAACACCGCATGCTCAATGCCAGCGCGCTTGCAGGCCCGCTCCCATTGCGCCTGTGCGCGGTGGTATGCCAACGGCTTTTGGCCGAACAGGAACGGGTGGACGACGTTGCCGTGTAGGGCGCGGGCGTCTGCCACCGCTTGTCGAAGCTCTGGCGTCCAGCCCAGCGTAAGGCGGCTCTTCGTCTTTTGCTGCTCAATGTAGATGCCGTCGTCGGTGATGTCGGTGCGCGCAATCTTGCAGACGTCGCCAATGCGCTGGCCGGATGCGACGCACAGATCAATGACGGCCCGCAGCAGTGGGCTGGCTTCGTTGCGCACGGCCTGGAGTTCTTCAAAGGTGATGCGTCTGGTGCGAGCGGTCTGCGCCAGTCGTTTCACGCCGACAACCGGGTTGGAGTCGACGATCTGTTCATCCAGCGCATGATCGAAGATCAGCTTGAGCACGGTGATGCTG
>Ga0209087_1001863_pt1 | contig 12241 bp, 11 predicted proteins | sample S_130805_EF_Meta_FD_187321 | JGI IMG/M metagenome (GOLD analysis project Ga0209087, IMG submission 187321) | Freshwater microbial communities from Lake Simoncouche, Canada to study carbon cycling - S_130805_EF_MetaG (SPAdes) (version 2) | ecosystem: Environmental > Aquatic > Freshwater > Lake ...
CTTTGAAACAATAAAAAAAAAAAAAATAAACAAAAACATTATCTTCAATATAAAAGCTTCCTGCAATAGATACGAAAGTAAGAATTTTAGAACATTCGAAAGATTACAATCATTTACTATGAGAGAGTATGTTGCCTTTGGTACAAAAAAATTTACCGATATTTTTTTAAAGAAAAATTTAAATTATTTTAAGAAAATATTTATTAACTTAAACGTTAAATTTAGAATCGTTTCTGCTTCAGATTCTTTTTTTTCGGATCAAGGTATGAAAAAAATTTTGTATCAAAATATAAATTCACTCAAGCAAGAGTTTCAATTTTGGTTGCCTGATGAGAAAAAGTGGTTAGCTGTTGGATCGTTTAATAATCATCTTCAGTCATTAACATCTAAATACAATATAACGAATACTCATAAAAAAAATATTTATTCAGCTTGCATTGGTTGGGGATATGAAAGATTTATATATTCTTTTTTAGCTCAAGGTCTTTTATTTAAAAAAATGTAAAATATATTTTATTATACTTTTAAAAAGTATAAATTTCTTTCTAAAGAAAAAAGATTTTACGAAAGTTGTTTTGCAATAAAAAAGATGATAATCCTTTATTTTTCTCTCGGAAAGCTTCTTATCAAAATTTTTTATTAATTTATTTTTTTTGGCATTTTTTATATAATTAAAAAATGTGTCTAAGTTATCTTCTTTATTTTTATTTGAAAAACTAAACCCCAATCTATAATCTAAATTATCAAGATCAAAATTTAATAAATCTTTTTTAGTGTATTTGATTTTTTGTATTCTTTGGAAAAATTCTATCAATTTTATTGAAGATTTCTTATATGAAAAATAACTAATAACTTTTTGAAAATTTTTTCTTATATTTTTTTTGCTATTAACAAAATTAATAGCTTGAAGTATGCGATCTGGAAATTCTTTGTAAGATTTTGCATAATAAAGATAAGGTTTTTTATGCAAATTTTCTGGGAGTATAGAGGCTATGTCTTTCATACATACAACTGGAATTCCAGATTTAAATGCGTAAGATGCTGTTCTGGATCTTCTTTCCACATCAGAAGTGTGGACATATACTTTTGATAAATTGTAAAATTGCGACAATGTTTTAATATCAAAAAGAGAATTAAATCCAATTGAAATCAAATTAAAATATTTTCTTTCAAAACTATTAAAATATTCATAATAATGTTTTTTATATCTAGGATACTCATACCTATATTTTAGAAAAGAAAATTTTTTTTCATTTTCCCGACAAATTAATAGAACTCTTATAAATATTTTCTTATTATATAATTCTCTAATAATCGAGTAGAATTCTGGAATTTTTTTAAAAAAAACAGGTCTGGCAACGCACAGAAGGTCCCAATGCTTTTCGCTACTTTTATGATAAGAAAAAACTTCTGGTGGGAAATTGCAGCAGTCTAGATTGGAATTATTAAAAAATGAATTATCTTTACTAATCAAGTCTTCTTTACCGGCTAGATGAAAATCAAACAACGGATTGTATGAAAAAGAATAATCATGCCAATTATGATGGATTCCAAATAACCAATTATTTTTTAACTCATTAATCTGATTTTCAATTTTTGAGTTGCCGACTATATATCTATCTCTTTCTACTGTGGTAAAAGTAATTATTCCTTTTGTATTTTTTCCAGGTATTTTTATTACTGCCGCCATTGTTAATTTTTTTTTAATTCTAATTTTCCATTTGCTATTTCATAAATTTTACTAAAATTTTTTGGTGGTAATTTTTTATGACTAATAAAGATAATGGTTTTCTTAGATTTCATATTAAAAATTGTTGATAACAAATCTTCTTCCGTTTTTAGATCAAGAGCATTTGTTGCTTCATCAAAAATTAACAAATTAAAATTATTATATAAAGCTCTTGCAATACAAATTCTTTGTTTTTGACCACCAGAAATTCTCAATCCTCTTTCACCAATAACAGTTTCATATCCATCCGGAAAGTTTTCAATTAAATTTTCTAATTGAGAATCTTTAATGCTTTTTCTAATTTTTTCTATATCGATATCTTCATTCTTTAAACCAAATGCTATATTTTTTTTTACTGTATCATCTGTAAGATAAACATTTTGAGATACATAACCCAATTCTAATTTTAAATTATCCTGCAATACTAATCCATCTACCAAAATCCGTCCTGACGACGGTCTTAGAAGTCCGCAAATTAAATCAACTAAGGTGGATTTTCCTGCTCCGCTAGCTCCTTGTATTCCTATTATTTCATTTTTATTGATAGTAAAATTTACATCTATTAAAATATCTTTTTTAGAAGATGGATATTTAAAAAAAACTTTTTCAAATGATATGCTTTTTTCAAAAAATATTTTTTTCTTTGGCCAATACTTTTCAATCTTTTCCTCAGAAAATAAATTTTCATAAACAATATTAACAGAAAGTTTTGCATAATCCATAGACTGCAATGAATTTATTATTCTACTTATAGATGGTAACAATCTAAACCCAGCCATAGCCGCAACAGAAATAAAAGAAAAAATTTCATACTTATCTATATCCACAGATATTAAATAAAAAATTAATACAGCCAAACTTATTGCCATTAAAACCTCTAAAATATTTTTTGTATAGTTTTGATAAGTTAAATTACCAACAATACATTTTCCAGACTGTATAGATTCATAAGAGTAATAATTTACAAATTCTCTTTCCTTGTCTAATATTTTAATTTCTCTCACTCCTACAACTCCATCTGTTAAACGTTTTAATGCAAGTTCATCATGATAATTTCTTTTATAACCTAAATCTGTTTGTTTTTTTTTGGTAAATCTATAAAAAAAAAACATAGGCATCAAAACGCTTATTGCGATAAAAGTAAGACCTGAAAGATTAAGCGCAGCAACAAAAATTAATAATCCGAAAACAATAAGTAATTCAGACAAAAAAGATGTTAATGACAAAAAATAACCTCCTGCAAAAACACCTACTTCGTTATTTATAATATTTATCAAACGCGAAGAATTTGTTTTTAGATGAAACTCATAATTTTGATTAATAAAATTAAATAACAATTTTTTTTGTAACGAAACTTTTAATTCAAAAATCTTTTTCACAAGGTACCTATTGATAATGACTGAGTTAAAATTTTTTAAAATTAAAAAAATAATAAAAATAAAAAAAAAATAGAAATCTAAATTAGAATTATTAAAATCAAAAAACTTTAAAAAAAAATTATATTTTTCTAAAATATAAGATCTCTCATTTAACAAAACATCAATTAATGGTATAATCAGTGACACGCCAATAACTTCTCCAAGCATTAATATTATTGAAAAAATAGAAAAAATTATGAAATCTTTATTCCCTATGATTTTATAAGACTTTAAAAATGTTATTATCATTATGTTAGTTAGATTATATTGGAAATATTTCTAATTGAATTCTTTGATAATTTTTTTGTTTTTCTAAAAAAGTATACCTTTTTTAAAATTCAAATTTTTATTTAGATTCATATTCTTAATAGTAATTTTTACGTAATAATGGATAAAAATGATTTTCATATGACTGAATTTGATCTGAAGGGTAGTAATAATTGGTAAGAGCATATCTAGTGCCTGATAACAATGGCGATCCTCGATGTAAACATGAAGTGTCAACTAACAACATGGTTCCTGCGGGATAATTAAAAGTCATCAAACGTTCCCTGTTTTTTTTTACCAAAAAATCAATTTCTTCTTCTGCAAATCTTGTATTTAATATACTTTTATTAAAAAAATTCATATCTTTGAGCATTTGTAATAATCTATGTGAATCTTTGACTAACTGAAATGGTCCAGTATTAATATCTACGTCAACCAAGTATAAGATTGATTTTAATTGTGGGTTGATGCTATCTCTGTGCCACCCGCCTCCTGATCCCAAATTATTTTCAGTATAAGAAGTTTTGTTGGCCATTGTCATAAAATTTTTTAATTTACAACTCATATATAGAGCTCCAATATTTTTCACAAAATCTAGGTTATAATAATCCATAATCATTTTATCAACGTGCTCTGCTCCGAATATTCTTTTGTCGGACCCATTCGCTTCTGAATAAATATTTTCTGGATTATTTTCCATAAAAGCATTAATTGTTTTAATAATTTTTTCACATTTTTCTTTTTCATAATAATTTTCAATAATACTGTAACCACAATTATTTAGATCCGATAAAATTTTAAAATCTAATAAATTTTTTTTTTTTTCGTATAAAAAAAAATTCTCTGAAATTTTTATTTTTTTTAGAAAACTTAATCTAGAGTAAATCAAGTAAATAAGGTTTTTAAGAAAACTTTTATTCATTATAGATTTATTATTTATCATATTAAGGTGTTAAAAATATTTAATATATTTAATACTATCTTTTATCATTAAAATTATTCAATAATTTAGAAAAATAACAATATAAAACAATCATATTTTCGATATTATTTAATGAATTCATTAGAATACTCACTATAATTAATTTAGTATTTCTATTATAAAATTTTTATAATCTTTCTCTTCTAATATATTGTTCATAAATAATATTAAAAACTTTTAATATGAGGTTGAATAATTTTTCATATATATTTGAAAATTTTTTTTACAGATTTTTTTCCTGTATGATAATTAAAAGAATTCTTAAGTTTAATAATATTTTTAGCATAATAGTTAATTTTATTATTGTCTATTAACAATTTGTTTGCTTCATAAATGGCATCAGCAAGATTTTTTGTGGCATAACCTATTTTTAATTTATTTAAATCTGGCTGATATGTATCTAAAATAGTTGTGGGATTAAATGAAAAAGGAATTACTTCATAATTCAAGCCATCTGTCAAAGCAGAGGAGCTAACACTAAAAGCAATCGAACATCCTGTTAAAGAATCTTTTAGTCTAATATTTTTGGGATTTATTATCTCGCAATTTAAAAAATTATTAAATTTATTTATATCGCTTAAACAATCTTGATTTGGATGTGGCCTGATTATAAATTTCCAATCTTTATTAGATGAAATTATGCTATGCATAAATTGAAAAAACAATTTAGAGGTTTTTTTAAAGTCCCCCCGCATACTAGAAAATGGTTGCAATAAAAATATTGCTATTTTTTTTTTATAATGTCTTTTTGGATTATTTAATAATGGATTACCAACTAATTTAATTAGATTTTTTTTATTGTAAGATTTAATCTGATCAAAAAAAAATTTTCCGTGCGCTAAAAATATATCACAAGTCAAATTACGAAAGCCATACTTAGGTTTTTTCCAAACTGAAGATCCCCACTGAAAGCAGATAGATCTTATTTTAAGATCATTGCACACTTTAGATAAAATGGAATGAATTGGCGAATCTCCCTCGACAAAAATAACATTTTTCGGTTTATAAAATAAAAGTGTTTTTTTTAATATTGCGTAATTATAATCAAATAAATTGTCAAAGCCTAAATACTGCTTATCCCAAGCAGAAATTTTTATTGTTTTTTTAATAAAATTCTCAGGATGAAAGTTATTATTGTCTAACAATAAAAAAGAATTTTTTTTTTTTGAAAATACAGATTGAAATAAATCAATATATTTATATTTATCCCACAAAAATAAATAATCAACTTTTTTTTTATTCTTGGAAACATAAAAATTAAAAAAAAAATCTTTTACTATATAAAAAATATAAATAAATAATTTTATTTTTTTTATTTTTTCAAAGTTAATTTTTTTTATTTTTAAATAAATATTTTTATAATTACTAAATTTTTTAAATTTGATAAAGGTTTTTGCTAAAATTAATTCATAACTATTTAGGAAAAAATATTTTTTTTTTACACTTTTTTTTTCTAAATCAATGTAAAAATCAAATAAGGTTGTGCTTGATAAACCAACTACAAAAAAATGCCTACCTGTGGCACCGGGATATTTATTATTTTGATCATCTAAAATCCCACAGGCTTCATTTAAATAATCAAAATATCTATTCATATTTTAAAAGATTATTTTTATATAAAATAAAAACTCTAAAAAATTGATGTTTTAATAATCTTTTTAATCTGGTTAATCGTTAAAAAATTATTATTATCTCTGCTGTTGTAACTAAATCCAGCTGGCATTTTCTTAACTGAAAAATTAGGTTTATATTTATTAATATATTTTAAATTGAAAGGAAGTATTACGTACATTTTTTTATTTTCAAGCGTTGTAATGCTATCGCTGGACGTAACTAATTCCTCATGAATTTTTTCTCCAGGTCTAATACCTGTTATTTTATATCGTAATTTTTTCTGAATTGCTTTTGCTAAGTCTAAAATTCTGTAACTAGGAATCTTGGGAACAAAAATTTCTTGACCTTTCATGTTTTTAATAACCCACAAAACAAAATTCACTCCCTGTTCCAATGTAATATTAAATCTTGTCATATCTCTATCCGTGATTTCTAATGTCTTTTCTTTTTGCTTTAAAAAAAAGGGAACAACAGAACCTCTGGAACCTATAACATTCCCATATCTAACCACTGAAAATATAATGTTTTTTTTCCCTTTGATGTTGTTAGCTGCAATAAATAATTTGTCCGAACATAGTTTTGTAGCTCCATATAAATTAATTGGTGAAGCGGCTTTATCTGTGGATAATGCGATTACTTTACTAACCCCAGTACTAAATGCTGACTCTATTACATTTTGTGCACCCAAAATATTTGTCTTTATAAATTCAAATGGGTTGTATTCTGCTGCAGGCACTTGCTTAAGTGCCGCTGCATGAACAACAATATCGGAACCATACATTGCTGTTTTAAGTCTACTAAGATCTCTTATATCTCCAATAAAATATCTTAGATAAGGATATTTTTTTCTTGGAAATTCTTTTTCCATTTCAAATTGCTTAAGTTCATCTCTAGAGAAAATAATTAATTTTTTAATTTTTTTAAATTTTTTTATAATTGTTCTAACAAAATGTTTTCCAAAAGAACCTGTTCCGCCTGTTATTAAAATTGTTTTATTTACAAAAAGTTTGCTGCTCATCTATTTTTAAATTTATATAATTTTTTTACAATTTTCCAATCATTTAAGTTATCAATATCATGAGCTTTTAAAGTGGACATCAAATAAATAGAAGAGTTTTTGTCGAATATAACATTCTGTTTATGCCAGCCTTCATAGGTGCCCCAACAAAACTGTCCTGCGTCATGAAATGAATCTTTAAAATCCTGAGAACGTTTCAAAAAATTTTTTTTATCTACCATCACAACTCTTTTAGCTGCCGTCAAATTAAAGGCTCTTTCTATAGGATAACTATTTTTAGTTGCAGAAAAAATATAATTCCACTTATAAGACTTTATAATTTTAAAGGATTTTTTTAAATCAATTGGTTTCAAAAGAGCAGCTGTTGGGTAAATACAGCAAATAAAATTTGGTTTTTTATATTTTTTTTCAATCCATCGTATGCTATGTAAAATTACCTCTCTAGTTCCAACTCTGTCACCAGATAAGTATTTTGGTCTTATAAATGAGAATTCTGCGCCAAATTTTTTTGCTATTGAACCAATTTTTTTGCTATCTGTTGAAACAATAATTTTATTAAATAATTTTGAATCTTTGGCTGCTTTAATTGCATAATATATAATTGGTTTGTTATAAAAATTTTTTATATTTTTATTTTTTATTCTTTTACTTCCTGATCGAGCAGGAATAATTGCGATTTTCATAAAATTAACTTTGTTTAAAAAAAGAAATAAATTTTTTTATAATAAATCTTTGTTTTGCTGGCTTTAAATTGTAAAAAATAGGAAGACTTACAGTATTTTTATAATATGTCTCAGCTCCTTTATAAAATTTTAAATTTATTTTTTTATTAAACAATTTGAATTTATAAATTGGAATATAGTGATATTGAAAAAATATATTGTTTTTTTTTAGAAATTTTAAAAGTTTATCTTTTGTTAATTTTTTTATATTAAATTTTATTGAGATTAAAAACAAATGATAAGAAGATCTTTTTTCTTTATAAAAAGGGAAGGTTATTAAATTATTAACTTTAGTAAGATAGGCGCGGTAAATATTAAATATTTTTTTTCTATAATTAATAAAATTATTTAACTTTTTTAGCTGGCTTAAAGCAAGGGCGCAATTTATATCACTAAGTCTATAATTAAATCCTGATCTACTTAAATTATATTTCCAATGAAAATTCTTGTCTCTATCGATGCCGTGAGATCTTAGAGAAACAATCCTGTTATAAAAAACTTTGTTATTAGTCGTTATTAAACCTCCTTCTCCTGAAGTAATTGTCTTAACTGGATGCAAAGAAAATGAGGAAATATCAGAATGTTTACAAGATCCAATGGGTATGAAACTTTTATTAAATAAATACTTTGATCCAAAAGCATGACAGGCATCTTCTATTAAATAACAATTAAATTTTTTCTTAATATTATAAAATTCAATAACATTTTCAGGATGTCCACCTAAATACATTGTAACTATTACTTTAATTTTTTTTAATTTATTATTTTTAATACATTCTAATAATGTATTTGGAGTCATCTGCCCTGTTAAAGGATCGACATCTGCTAAAAAAATTTTAGCATTCATTAATCTCGCCATATTATAAACTGCTATAAAATTTATAGCCGGCATAATTACTACATCATTTTTTTTTAGTTCTATGGCCATTAAAGCTAGATGAAGAGCGGCTGTTCCACTATTGCAAGATGCGACGTATTTTACTTTAAAAAATTTTGAAATTTTATACTCAAATTTTTTTACGTACCCCCCTGTTGTAATCAAATCCTCTTTTAGGGCTTTAGAAACAAGTCTAATATCCTGACTGTCTATATATTGACGTCCATAAGGAATGATTTTCATATAGAAACTCTTAATTTTTTTAATAATGATTTCTTTAAGGGGCTTTCACGCTTAATACTATAAGGAGATTTTTTATTTATCAGTTTTTCAAAATAAACTGGTTGAATTCCAAACCCCGGTCTAATAACTCTTATATTTTGTTTAGTAAACTTTTCTCCTTTTTTAATATCAGAAACTGCATAAATAGATCTTCTAAATTGCAAACTCTGGTTTTCACTTTTATTTCTAAAAAAATATTTTTTTCCCAACATTAAAGACGTATCTTTAATAACTTGCACATATTCTTTGATTTCTCTTCCTTTTAAAGAGAATGCAAGATCAAACCCTTTTTTTTGCCCATCTAAAGCAATATGTTTTTCAATAACTTCAGCTCCAGCTGCGATAGCTGCTGCAACAATCTTATTGTCTGTTGAATGATCTGAAAAACCGATTTTGCAATTATATCTTTCTTTTAAAATGCCAATATTATTAAAATTGAAATCTGAAATTTTAGATGGATAATTACTTACACAATACAAAAGTATTATCTCCTTTGCTCCATATTTAGTTGCAGTTTTATAGGCCAAATCAATTTCCCTAAGATTAGCCATGCCAGTTGAAATAATTATTGTTTTTTTAGTTTGGGCTATCTTTTTAATTAAGGGAATATGATTCATTTCAAATGAAGCAACTTTATAAAATGGACAATTAAGACTTTCTAAAAGATCAACAGCAGACTCATCAAAGGGAGTACTAAAACAAGTAATTTTTAATTTTTTTGCATAATCGAATAGTTCCTTGTGCCACTCAAATGGTGTCTGTGCTTTTTTATATAAATCCCATAATGTTTTACCTTTCCACAAACCTTTTTTTATTAAAAATTCAATTCTTTTACTTTTAATTGTAATTGTACTAGGAGTGTAACTTTGGAGCTTTACAGCATCAGCTCCATATTTTTTTGCGGCTTCAATTAGTTTTTTTGCTTTTTTTAAAGATCCATTATGATTCGCAGATATCTCAGCAATAAAAAAGGGATTACGGTTTAATGAATTTTTAAATATCAAGTTATGCTTTCAATTTTATAATAATTAAAATAAATTAATAAAATCAAAAAGTATATGAAAAAAAGTAAAAAAAATTACTTAAAAATAATATCTCAGATTGAATCTGTAAGAAAAAAAAATAACACTAATTGGATGGACATACTAAGAATTGCCTTTGAAAATAACCATCAAAAAACTGCGAAAGTTATGTCAAAAATATATAAAGATGATAAAAAAATAGGGTCTCTAGCTAAAAAACTTTTATAATTTTTTATTTAAAAATACTTCACTATATTTTTCTTTAGAAATTTTTTCCCAGTCTTTTTTTAAAAGTCTTAAATTAAAAAACTTTTCACTGTCATCGTAATTTATTAGGGTATGAGCCCACCGAATATGCCAATCTTTTATCCATTCAAATTCTTTCAATACCTGGCATGTTAATTGATCTACAATATTTATTGAAAAGAGTTTTTCAAAGAGGAAAAATTTTAAAATTGTTCCAAATTTAATTTTGGATTTAATATTTGTGTCTGTAAAAAAACCCCAAGTACAAGATTTTTTTTTTTGATCAAAATCTTTACCATAACCAACGCCTATGAATTGTTCTCTATATCTAAGGACATAATAGTGATAAAAATCTGTTTTTGCTAAATAATCAAAATATCTATAATGATCATCTCTAGTTATTAAATCCTTATTGAATGAGGCTTCTCTGGTTTGATCTTGATTTCTTAATTCTAAAGTTTTATCCAAATCTCCTTTTCCAAGTAAATCAAAACTAAAATTATTAATCATAATAAAAAATAATTTTTATAGAACATCTATGGATATTATAACATTGTAATTTGTATCTAAAAATTTTTTCAGTGCATAAATCAAGCCAATTGAGCTATTAGTAACGGTAAGCTTAACGTGTTACCACGCTTCCACACCCGTCCTATCAACTTTGAGGTGAGTTTCTCGCTTAGATGCTCTCAGCGATTATCTCTTCATTATGACCCCTCCCCAACCCTACATTAATGTAAATATCAGAATTATCCATTACAACTTTATCAATACCACGAGGTTCAAAACGTATTGCGATTAATACCGATCTCGCGACGTTAAATGGTTCTAACAATTGCCCAAGGGCACCTCCATCAACAACAAAAAAATTTTTGAATTTAGCTATGTCCTTGTATGTTTTTACTAACAGTTTATTAAATTTACTAAAAAATGCTCAGTAGATCATTTATTCTCAAAAAAAAATTAATAATAGGATTAATACAAAGATAAACTTATAATATTAATTAATAATATTAATAGTAAAATTGAGGATTCTCATCAAATGATGAAATACTCCAAAAATATGTTGAAGCTATATTTCTATCTAGATATTTTTTTCAAAACGGCAAAAGATCCTTTGTATAAATTTTTAAATGAATAAAATCTTTCTAGAACATAAAATAATATTTTAACTGAGTACCGTAAAGATTTATCTAAAAAATAATTACGTTTATATTTATTTTTAGTCATTTCAGAAGAAATTATATATCCTAAAGCATTTAGTCCTTTATTCAATTTTTTATAATACAAAACTTTAAAACCCTTCTTTGTGAAATAATATTTAAGACCATAACCAGTTAATCTTCTAAAATCAAAGGGTATTTCATGTTCGGGCCACAAAAAAGGTACACTAAAAATTAATTTACCGTTTTTTTTTAAAACTCTTTTTATATCAAGTACCAACTTATCAACGTTTTGCGCATGTTCAAAAACTTCAGTAAAAATTACAACATCAAAATAATTGCTTGGATATGGAATATTTTCACCATCAAAAAATTTGTCATAATTTTTTAAATTTTTATGACCACTTTTTTTTACATCAATACTAAAGTAACTGTTCCCATGATGAAAAAAGATATCAAGCTTATGTCTCAAGTCTCCTGCGCCAACATCTAATATTATAGATTTTTTAATGTTATTTAATTTTTTTTTTATTTCAATATCTAATTCTATTTTCATTTTTTAAATATTTACAATATTAATGATAGACTTATTTTTGATAATTTTTTATTATAAAATTTTTTTTAATAAAATTAATTAAAGAATACTTTCATAGTTGCTTTCTTATTTGGCGCACTAAAAATATAATAAATAGAAGTAATTAACAATTTTTATATACAAAAGTATTTGAGTGTTTTCTTTTGAAAAAACACATTGTAATTTGTATCAAGAAAAATTTTTTCAGTGCATAAATCAAGCCAATTGAGCTATTAGTAACGGTAAGCTTAACGTGTTACCACGCTTCCACACCCGTCCTATCAACGTCGTAGTCTACGACGGCTCTATAGGAAGAACTAGTTTTGA
>Ga0209087_1001864_pt1 | contig 12239 bp, 17 predicted proteins | sample S_130805_EF_Meta_FD_187321 | JGI IMG/M metagenome (GOLD analysis project Ga0209087, IMG submission 187321) | Freshwater microbial communities from Lake Simoncouche, Canada to study carbon cycling - S_130805_EF_MetaG (SPAdes) (version 2) | ecosystem: Environmental > Aquatic > Freshwater > Lake ...
GATGTTAACTCCTGCTGCTGGGGTAACGTGTTATCGCATGTTAAAGAATTACAAGGGTCTTACTAAGAAGGCTAAGAAGGCCAAGGGAAAGAAGACTAGATCAAAGAAATAATCCTTCCGGAATTTTTTGCGTTATTTAGCCTAAAGACATAAAGCGTCCGACAATAAGAAGGTCATGTCTCTACAAGTGAAGGCCACCCCAAATGCCAATGGCAATCTATTTGAAGTAAAAACTGTACAGTCGGGTGCATTCCGCACACTAGTTGAGGCGCTCAAGGAAATTCTCACTGAGGCCAATCTAGAATTCGATTCGCAGGGCATTAAGATTGTCGCAGTGGATGAGACACATACTGTCTTAGTCTATCTGAGGCTGCACGCAGACCGCTTTGAGAACTTCTATTGCCCCGTAAAGCATGTGCTCGGTGTGAATATGATTTACTTATATAAACTCATCAAGACCATGGGTAATAATGATAGTCTGACTCTCTATCTGCCGGCGAATAATCCGAATAAACTCGGGATTCGCATGGAGAATACGGAGAAGTCTCAGGTCACCAATTTCTTTCTAAAACTCTTCGATACCGATGTGGAGGACATTAGTATTCCCAGCCTCAATTTCACCAGCATCATCCATATGCATAGCACTGACTTTCAGAAGATCTGTCGCGACATGAATGTGCTGGGTGAGAAGATGGAGATCACCAGCAGTGGTTCTAATCTAATCTTTCGCTGCATGGGTGATTTCGCTGAGCAGGAGACGATTATTGCGGATAATCAGGCCTCAATGAAGGTTCAGACCAAGGGGACTACCACTGAGATTGTGCAGGGCATTTTCCAGTTGAAGCACCTTGTCCTGTTTACTAAGTGCACTACGCTGTGCCCTAGCATTGAACTCTATCTGAAGAACGACTACCCTCTAATCTTACGCTACATGGTGGCAAACCTGGGCGAGGTCAAGTTAGTCTTAGCACCTATCCGTAACGTCAAGAAGGACTAGACATCTGAGCAGTATACCATAAAATTTGATCACTTAGTGAACTAATTATATGGTACCACACTATGACGACCTTACAGTATCTAGAAAAGACTGATCTACCCAAAGAGTTTGCAGTACGCTCATCTGATGGATTTAAACTCTTTACTTCTTGTGTTCTTAAGACCTGGAGCCAAGAAGATACGAGTATACTTTCACGATTGGACTCCTATGAGATTGCTCATGTAGCACTAATTCCCTCCTGTAAGAAAGTATCTGCATCACTAACGCGCAAATGGTATGGAGGCGATAGTGTCTCAGTAAATTGGACCTATGAAGGCTCTGAAGTAATGATTAGTCATAAGGATACCTTTAGAACCAAGTATATCCCTGTGATTATCTTTATTCGATGTACGCATGGAATTCTGCCTTCTGGTACCGACGTAAGTATTCCTAAATCACTGGATATTCTGCATAAACATTCTGCAAGCACCTATGATTCTCCTGAAGTATTTTACACGGACCCCTTTCTCAGTAGCGCTTCATCATCGGTAGTAGTTTCGAGTAGCAAATGTGCTGTTCTACCAAGACATGTGAAGTCTCTACTGATTCAACACAGTATACAGCAGAGAGAATCTTGCCCTATTTCTGGAGAGGATATTACTGAATCCATGGTGGAAGTGACCTCGTGTGGTCATGTGTTTGATAGGGCGTCAATTACACGATGGCTATCTATAGAAGGATCTAGAAAGTTGTGTCCAATCTGTAAGCAGGAATGTGTAGTCTAAACAAGGTCTAAACCCCATCTAACACTAAGTACCAATGGAAGAAGACCTGCTTAAGTTAGTTTCTTTACCGAAACATACACTTATATCTCTTTGTAAAGAAAGAGGTATACATGGATTCAGTAAATTAAACCGATTTGAACTTATTGCCTTACTTAGTATTGAAGAGCCTATAGAGGTAGATAACCTTGAACCGGCAGATAATCTTGAACAGGTAGATAACCTTGAACAGGTAGATACTAGCGAGCAGGTAGAAGAGTATAAACCCCGTAGAAAAGATACCTCTACTCTCTGGAAAGGACTCCTTTCTCTATGTATATTTTTACTTACTGCCTACAATATGTATTACATTCGCTTTTGAACATGCGGTGTGTAAATGACCTCCGAATCATTACACCTAGAATCGAGAAATGCAAGACCATTTGACAGATTAAAAGAATCTGCATTTGAATTCCAGATCTTCAGAATATTAAAGGTACCCTTCTTTGGACTCATGCTAATTCCCATGCATGTATTCCCCGTTTCAATAAATGCTACACCCAGCATTGCCTGAATAAGTTGAGATGAAAATACCTCCTTAACTGATTCCGAAGGAACCTTCATACTGTAACTGCCACCACGAATGTTCTGATGATTTTCCCAGAGGGGGAGGGTATCACCTCTCATAAAAAAAGGAAGACCACTCTTAAACGTATTCACATCAATCTCATTTAAAAGTGTAGTTACATCTTCCCATGTACTACACGTTTGAATTTTTACAAACGTATCAATCGTCCATCGCTCAGCGTCCGCTTGATGAAAGTACAATGTCCATGACCCCGTTGGTATTAGGTCCGTCGGCGCTACTGTCACGATTGTCTCGTTCATATATAGTAGTAGGTATAGATTCATTAAGCCCTTTTTCTACACAGTCGCCTGCGCCAGTAATTGCGGTTATACGAATGGAGGTATACTGATGAAATAGGCAGATTCCCTTCTGACACGACCAGAGAGTAACAATATCCTTGAGGGTCGGTTCTACAGGCCCGTTCCACTGTACATCATTCATCCATTCAGAGATATCAAAGGTCTCAACACCATCAATAGATACAGTGATCGCCAGGTAGGGAAGGTGCTTATAGTCTGATACAGTGGAAACGGTGGAACTAGTAAAGGTTGGCTTACCAGTGGCAACAGAGCAACGCCAACGAATACTCTCATCAGGAATTCCAGAATCAAGGAAGCACTGTGTCGATATAGGAACTGTCTGTTCCTTTAGGAAAATCCATGTATTCTTATTCTGTACCTCGCGATATACGACAGTAGCAAGTCGCTTCGCCCTCGTTAGACATGCAGATAGAGCATTAAAGATCCATGGTCCCCAGGTATAGACTACTTCGTCTAGCATACTAGGCTCTTTCATTCCTAAGTATTTAGACCGCCGCATTACATTCGTTTATTCCTATTGCATTTGCATTTCGGCTTAGGCTTTTGGCACACATCACAAGAACTCTTGCGACATCCACAGGAGGGACGAGGGCCGCCGCAAACGTGGCAGGGATCCTTGCGACATCCGCAGGTGCGGCGTGGGCGGCCGCATACATCACACTGGTCATCCCTAGAATTCATTTGTACAAAGGCCATGCTAATGACAATAAAAAGAAAGGCTAAGCCTAGAAGTCCCCAATTGACAAGTTCGTAGCCATAATTGCATAGAACAAATAATAAAACAGTTACTGTGCTACCAAAAAATAGGTGAAAGATACTTCTGTCAGCATGAGAATATAGCATATCAGTCAGCACTAAAGATATGGTAAGTAACCCCATGATCATACCCGTAGTGCAATTCAATAACATCTAGATATTGATTAGATTTTCTTTACTGTGCCCTTGATAGGATTGTAAATGCCGATTTGATCACCGACCTCTCCATCTACGTTAGCATAGACCATGTTATTGCTGTCCTTGAATAGGGACAGACCCTTATAGGTCCACTCCTCAACCTCAACCTCGGCCTCAGCCTCCTCCTCAACCTCGGCCTCAACCTCAACCTCGGCCTCAACCTCAACCTCGGCCTCAACCTCAACCTCCTCCTCAACCTCCTCCTCAACCTCCTCCTCAACCTCCTCCTCCTCCTCCTCCTCAACCTCCTCCTCGGCCTCCTCCTCAACCTCCTCCTCCTCAGCCTCCTCCTCGACCTCCTCCTCCTCGACCTCCTCCTCAACCTGTGCGTTAGCATCATCCTCCTCTACATCAACATCAATTACGCTATTTGTCGGCTGAATCATGGACAGGAAATTTGACTGAACCTGAGGACGCTGCAGTTCAGGAATTAACGCAGATGTAGCAATCTCGCTCGCATGTGCCGTAGTGATCTCCACAATTCTCCTGTTAAGATCCTGAATAGCATTACTTAGTACAGCAAACTGCCTATCTTGCTGCATCCTGAGAGTATCAAGCGCTTCCCGAAAGTTATCCAGAGAATCCGAACTAGATGTACTCGATGTACCAGAAGCCTTTAGCGTATCCTCAGTTAACTTTAGCAGAATCTCATTCATGCTGATCTGAGCAGACTTGAATGCCGAATACATGTGATATGCAGTATACTACAGCAAATCACATGTCAATTTTTTCACTATAGTAAAACCCCTATACTTACTTTTTTACCTTGTTTACCTGCAGATTCATTACTGCATCCAGGGTACTATTCTTATCCTTCAACGGCTTTGTTCGCTTCAGTCTCAGACCAGACTCCTGAGGTCGCTGAAGTTCAGCACCCACACCTCTCGCCGTCGTATTTCTCAGAGAAGTCTCATAGAAATCAATCGGTTTCGTATCGAGAGATGCCAGGATGCTAATTACAGGCGGCAGATGAATATCAATGCGAATATTCTTCTTGTTAATAATATCCCTATACTCTGAATGAGATAGAGTTCCGCCAAAAAAGGCGAGACTCTCCTTCGGAGGTGCAGGATGGATGGCCTCGGTCTGCTTATACATCCTATGAAGCAGTGCCTGTCGCTCCCATCTTACCTGTGGATCAATGTGCTCGTGCAGCAAATAGGAAATCCCACAGGAGAGAGTACAGAAGTTTCCGTAAATCGTATAGACCCCATCCTGCTCAAGCGTGGGAAGTACAACCGGCCTTCCATCAAAGGTACCTGCACACCAGAAGCACGCGGCCTGCGTAGATTCAGGGACCGTCATAGTCTCATTTGAGACAGTGTACTCAACCAGGACATCGATTGTCTTGAAGGCCTTAGACTCCTCCTTCGCTGGCTCAGCATTTGACTCTGTATGCTGAGCAATATCAGATTCGCTAATTGTCTCAGGGAGTTTCGCAGGCTCGGCCTCTGCTGACTCAGAGAAGACAACCTCTGCATTACTGGAATATAGATTATCCGCCATGGCATCATAGGGTTGCGGGTTTACAGGAGGCCTCGGATCATACACCAGTGGCCCATCCTGGAATTGGATTTCCGTGGAACGGAAGGGTAGGTGGGCAATAAGCGGGCGACGGGGCTCTGGTGTAAAGGTCCCCTGAATTTCCCCATCGGCTGAGACAACCGCTACTACTGCTGTCTTTGCCTTAGACTTGGCCTTTGCCTTCTTTTTCTTTTCCTTTTCTCCTTCGCCCCCAGGTAGTTCTGTAGTTAATTTATTTTTTGGAACACCCTTTGGCATATCTTTCTAAGCAAAACTAGTGATAGACGTTTAGGCACTTAATGTAATAGGAAATATAAGAGTATATGGGCACTATTTCACGTGTAGATCGATGTATCAATGCCATGATCCAATATCCTGAAAAATTCCAACATTGTATCTTTGTTGGTCCACCAGGATGCGGAAAGACTACCGCAGCATGGAATATTGTTCATCGATTCTATAAAACACCCCTTGAGCGTGTGGGCAGGGCGCTTTTCTTAAACGCCAGTGATGAGCGGAGCCTTGAAGCAATTCGCTCGAAGGTGTATCCCTTTACAGAATCTGCAGGGTCTGGCCTCTTTGGTATAACGGATAAGCCAAAGATTATTATCTTTGATGAGGTCGAGACACTTACTGAGCCGGCACAACTTGCCTTGCGCAATCTAATCGAACGCCCGACGACTGAAATTCTTGTATTTTTCTTATGCAATTCCCTATCAAAGGTGCATGCGACACTTAGATCGCGTTTCTTTATTCTACGCTTCGACCCCCTGCCTCTTACTGTCTTGACTGATCGGCTGAGAACGATTAATTCAACTGCCATAGTGCCTGGGCAGTTTGATATTCGTCTTCGACGGAGTGATCTGCGATTTTTTCTTCTGAATCCCAAAGAAACTCGTTCTGCAACACAGTGGTTATGTAAGATGCTTACCTTACATCCGTCTGAAGTGAACTCATATCTTAAGAAGACCTATAATGACATGTCATTGCAGACATTTGGATGCCATATCTTAACCCTGTCTCTGATTACAAACACTGGCCTGGACTTATGGAAGGATTGGATAAAGGTGTGTGATCCGAATTTATCCAATTGGATTACGGAAGACACTGCGATCACTATAATGCATGATTTGTGGAAAGGGTCCACAGTAAGTAGAGATGAATGAGATAACTAAGATAGTAAACAACCCCCTTCAAGGCATAGTGTGCCCGTCACCGAGGCGAAAGAAGGTAGCGCGGCCAAGATGGATGTGTAAGCATGCAGAGGCAGTCTTAGTTGACAGAGAGAATTGTGTATATAAATGCTTTGAGTGTAATCCGACACGCGGTACAATTACTGTAGTTCCTAATGTTTCAACGAAGGCCAGATCTCCGAAACCAGTAACGGTATCTCCTTCTCATGGCGATGAATCCCCTAAGGGCTTTACCTAATTTGTAGGCGTACCTAAAAAAATGAAGCAGCCCACATAAACCAAGGTAGGCACATGGATAAGGAGCCTCTCACTATGACCCCGCTCAGAATCTCCACCACGGTTACAACCTGTCATGCGGGATGCCCAATTAAACTTCACAGGCTTTTCGAGCACTTTTCGCGGTGGGCAATTCCCTTTGGGTATCCTGGAGATGGATTCCTTAAGATGGAATATCAGACAAAGGTTATTGGATCTTCAACACGCGATGTACTAACCAAGCGGAAGGTCACAGAGAAGACCTTCTTTAATCAGGCGACCCTTGTGATTCGCAAGATGTTGCCGAACAAGACTGCATGGAAGGAGGTAAACATTAAACTCTTTGCAAATGGCGGCATTCAAATGACGGGTGTTCCTACTCCTGAGTTCAGCCTCGAGGCCATTACCTATGTGCTTGATTCCATTAAGCGCGAGGATCCTGAGGTCTTTACTGGAACCTCTCAGATTAATAAGTTCCGTATTCAACTGATTAATAGTGATTACAGTATTAATCGGCAGATTCACCAGGAGAAACTCCATAAGATTCTCAGCAACGTGTATAATCTGTTCAGCAGCCATGAGAGCACTATCTATCAGGGGGTCAACACGAAATACTATTATAACAAGAAGGGTGATATTCTCAAGCCTGGCATCTGCAGTTGCAAGAACCCCTGTACTGGTCAGGGGAATGGTGACGGTGACGGTGAATGCAAGAAGATTACCATTAGTCCCTTCAGTTCTGGAAAAATCATCATTACCGGCGCTCGTGACATGGACCAGATCAATGAGGCCTACGTATTCTTTAATGAGATTCTGACCATGCATCAGTCTGAGATTCTTATTAGTAAGTCTGCGTAAAACTTTGTAGTCCCTTTTCCAGAACTACGGCAGACATGTCAACTGCTACGCCAAACACTCCGGCTTCAGGTCCGGCTTCAGGTCCGGCTTCAGGGCCCAGCGCTTCTGCTTCTTCCACTGCTGCTGCAGCAATGCCTTCTGTATCCACTCTGCTCAATGCAGCAAAGTTAGCCATGAGCAAGGATATGCCGATTCAACTTGACTATTTTGCAGACTCTGCAAATGGCAAGGCATTCCTTGGTGAGGATGCGCAGACGGGGGAGAAGATGCTGGTGAAGGATGCTGAGGAATTCACCAGCCACATTCAGAAGATCTACAAGGCGGGTGATGACTTTATTATTATGACAGAGAATTCTATTTACCTGGTGAGCGGGAAGATCCAGAAGCGCAAGATTGAGGCCGCAAGCCTGAGGGAGGGGAGCATGTAAGTAAGGTAAAAATTGATGGTGGCTTCACCTTTTTATTAGGCATGCAGCACGTTCTTGGCATTCTAGGCGCAAGGAATTCGCTATCGAAGCAGATCCTGCAGGATGAGATTCTGAATCCCATCCTGGATGATTTGGGTAAGAAGCCTACGAAGATTCTTCTGCCCTCTGAGCCCCTATCGAGTACCTTCATTGAGTGTTGGGCAGGGAGGAACGCTATTGCCACCGAGTCGATGAAGTCTGATTGGGTACAGCATGGTAAGCGAGCGGGAATTATGAGAGATGCCGCGATCGAAAAGGGGTCAACTGCGCTGCTTGTCTTTGAGGGGCCAAGAAGCAGGTATATGTTAGACTTGGCTGAGCGAATTGCTAAGCGGCGGCCTGAGTGTCGCGTATATGTTGTGGAGGCCAAGTCAGTTTCACCTGTTCTACTGGAAGTAGATCAGGCGACACGCTATATGATTAGTGATGAGGTTGAGCAGGAGATTCTGAAGCCTGCTAAGGCCACTAAAGGTCAGCACAGCAAGGGCCAGCAAACTCTTACTTCCTTCTTGTCTTCTTCGCCTTCCTAAGCCTCCGTGTTCTCCTACCTCCCGATGATAGTTTTCTATGAAAAAGAGCAATGAGTTGTTCATATATTTCAATACCATGATCAATGGATGGAATCTCTCTTAGATTCGCATTATTCTTTTTATTTCTTGTTAGCCTTAACGGTTTAGGTTCAATCGCATCAAGTTCAGCGGCACCTAATCCAAAAAGGGCAAACACATGTTTACACATGGGAATAAAGCCCCTGGTGTAACGAGGTGTAGAAACACCTGTTATATTATACTCTAAGCGTGTTATATCTGCAGCATCTGTTGTAGGATTTGCTATTACATGTAAGGGATCACCCGCACTATCAAAATCAAAGAGTTTTATTTCACCTGAGGCCAAGACAAAAATATTTCCAGGATGAATGTCTGCATGAGAGATTCCATGCCTTAGAAGAATTAATAGGGCTTCTGCAGTGCCTTTTAAGATGCGATATATATCTTTGACTGAAGGCTTTGGTTGACTGCCTATAAATCTATGAAACTCAACTCCGTTAAGAAATGGCATACTTAAGATAGCATATCCAGAATAAGGATACTGGTCATTTTTCTCATACGATAAACATCCAGAAACACCTTGGATAAAGTAGCGTTGTTCATCTTCTGGAAAAGAGTCAATCTTCCTGTAGATAGATACTTCTTGATCAATTAATTCAACTCCTTCTTCAGTTTTATGTGCTATTTTAAAAATACGCTGATAGTCATCAATAGAAACATAATACACATGACCATGCCCAGCCCCTTCCATTTCTTTAATAGTTAAGTTATCTTCATCCCCTTCATCTATATTTAGAATTGCTTTTATAATTTCACGAGGTGTTAGTGTCATAGGAGATATGACTGCTAATGCCTCAGGTGTATACACTGCATTACTTCCTAAACTACCAAGACTTGAAAGTTCAGATGTAGGGCTAGATCCACCCAGGTTACTCATACTTTACCCTAGACATTTAATCACCTAGACTTTTAATGTGCGACTGCATTGAAGAAATAAAAACCACGAATTAGTTAAAGCAATTAAAACTCCAAGACATAAACTTACTAACGACGTTGATTTAAGAATGCCCTGAGAAACTAAATAGATACCGGCAAGAATTCCGGCAACACCGAATACTGCGTTAATAAGGGCAAGCATGTAAAACCATGTGCACACCGTAGAATTATCGATTGATTTAGACCAGGCAGGTTCCTCCATTTCTACATATAGGATAAAAAAACTCTATGCTATAACAGAATGGTTTCTCGTGGACGCACTGCTCGTAAGTCTAGAACTAGCCGTAAGTCTCGTAGATTTAATCGCAGCAGAAGGCACCGTGGTGGCTTTATGGCACCCGTAGGTGATAAGAGCATGGCTGGCCCCGCGGCAGCCTCGTATGCCCAGGGTCAGCAATTTGCTAGTATCCATGCCACCCAGCATGGGGGTTCTCTTGGATTAGACGCAGGCGCCTATCCGGGTGAGGTGTCTAGATCATCTCTACTGCAGAAGGGTGGTGCCGTTTTCGGCGGTGCGCCCATGGCTGCAATAACGGGAAGTGTCTTAACTGGCTCGATCGTCGATAGCACTAGAACTGGCCCTCTGAATGATGCTCTTTCTCAGATCTCTGGAATGAGGGACCAGACTGGCGGCAGACGCAAGGTAAAGAAGGGCAAGAGTCGCAAGGGCAAGAGTCGCAAGGGCAAGAGTCGCAAGAACAGAAAGCAGCGCGGTGGCTTTACTGGATGGGGCTCTGCGCTCCCTGCTCCTGCCGCTGCCTCCTACATGACTGGGGTCAATCCTGCCGCGGGTCAACTGAACAATGACTGGAGTGCCGCAAAGGACCCTAATTACTGGGCTCCCAAGAATGCCTAAGTCTTAGATTGCAGTCCATCTCCCCGCCCTCGCGGTTTCCGGGCACTCAGGAACTGGGGGCAGCGGCGGCATGATAGACTTCAGTAATACTGATTGCACCTTCAAGGCCTCTAGTTCCTCCGCTGTTGGAGTAACTAGCACTGATACATATGCATCACCAAATTTGGGCGTTCCTCTTACAGGCATACCCAAGGTTGGAATCGTACCAGACCACATATTTTGCACTCCGGGTGGAATCTCGATAGGCACACCATTCGGAAATCCTGGATGACCCTTCAGCACCTTCCGTGTCCCCTGAAGCGCTTCAGACAGGGTGAGTGTGATCGACGTCTTGAGCCTCGTCCCGTCACGAATCCATTGCCCGGCATCCCCCTCTTCATCTGCATCACGTAAGACAATCGTGACATCTCCTGCCTCCTTGAATTGTGGAGTATCTGAGCACATCCCAGGAAAGATGAGCGTGTTACCTGACATCATTCCGGGTTCGATCTTAATGTCAAGCGTCTTCTCATCAGGAAGTAGACTGCGGCCTTGGCAGGCCGTACATTGTCCGATATTTACCTGCCCCTTTCCCTTACATGGCATGCAGGGCCCCTGATTGAGCATCTGGATAGGCCCCATCTGAATCAATTGACGAACCTGGCCTTGTCCACCACACTCCTCACACTGCTTGGTAGACGCTGCACCAGACCCCTTGCAGGCCTTACAGAAGCAGTGACGGCCTAACTTAATACTCAGTGATCTCCCATGATAGTAATCCGAGATACGCAGAGGAAGGTCCTGAGACTTCCCTGGGCCCTTGCTCTCCCTTTGTCTACCAGGATTGCCAGGGAAGCCAGGAAACCCATTAGCAAACCCGCCAGGGAACATGTGGCCAAACATCTCAGACATGCCAAAGGGCATGCCACCACCAAAGGGGTTGCCCTGTTCTGGCTGATCAGAAATGCTACCCGTGACATCATACTGCTGCCTCTTACGCTCATCACTCAGAATCTCATGCGCCTGACTGATTTCCTTGAACTTCTCAGGGTCGCCACCCTTGTCTGGATGATGTTCTTTGGCGAGTTGCTTATAGGCCTTGCGAATATCCTCGGGACTTGCCTGCCTACTTACGCCGAGGCTTGCATAGAGGTCAGAATTCATCTTATATTCATGAGTACAGAATGGTTTAGGTATGTGCGTAAACCAGGTGGTCTAAGAATCACTCTATACAAATAAATATGCCTATCGAGACCAGCCTCGTTGGTCTGGATTCAATTGTCGCACAATTAAATGCCTGTATTGAACACCCACCTCATATCTTTCTTGTAGGATTCTCAGGAGTGGGAAAGACCACTCTAGCGAAGGATTTCTTGAAGGCATACTTCAAGCATCATGGAGTTACGGAGCGGGAACAGGCGGAATTATGTGTTGAAATTTCATCCCACCAGGATCGTGGAATTCACACCTTCAGACAGATCTTGAATGATCACGTCAGATGGGTTGCCCCTAGGAAGGATGTGTATCGGTGGATTATTATTGATGATTGTGACACTCTTCCCGCGATATCTCAACAGGCTCTCAGACGCCCTATGGAAACCTACACTCATATCACCAGGTTCATCTTTATTAGTCAGAATCAAGAAGCGCTGATCACGCCCCTGCAATCTAGGTGTCACATGATGCTGATTGAGCCCACAAATAATTCGCATATCTTCAACGAAATATTGAGTCGAGAGGGCTTAGACAGGGCCCATATTGATGATGATGCATATACTGAATTAATTTCCATGTCATTCTGTTCAGTCATGAAGTTTCAGAGTCTCGCAAAAATGTTATATACGCTGAAGTGCGCAGAAGGATGGGATACTCTCACAGTAGACTATATCAAATCATCCTTTGATCCGAATATTTGGGGAACCAT
>Ga0209087_1001868_pt1 | contig 12219 bp, 12 predicted proteins | sample S_130805_EF_Meta_FD_187321 | JGI IMG/M metagenome (GOLD analysis project Ga0209087, IMG submission 187321) | Freshwater microbial communities from Lake Simoncouche, Canada to study carbon cycling - S_130805_EF_MetaG (SPAdes) (version 2) | ecosystem: Environmental > Aquatic > Freshwater > Lake ...
TGCTATCTCTGGTGTATTTTTAATTACATTAACTGGAAATACTACTTTAGCTTTTACAACAAATTCATCTTCAACAACTTACACAGACGAAGCAGGTAGAAATAAAACAATTATTTTATCTGGTTCATTATCAGCAACTACAGTTACAGTTACTGTTCCAAATATAGAAAAAGATTATATTATTATAAACAATTCAGGAGCTACAGCAGTAATCTCTTCTGGGGGTTCTACAACTGTATCTATTGCAACAGGATCTAAAAATATCGTTGTTGTAAGTCCAAGTGTAACTTCTGTATTAACAGCAGTACCAGCAGCAAATCCAGGTGGATCTGATACTTTTGTACAATATAATAGTTCAGGATCTTTTGCCGGTTCTTCTAATCTTACATTTAGTGGAACTACACTTGCAATTCAAACTGCAACAGCTTTAAATTTAACAGCTACAACTTTATCTTACACAACTGCAACGGGAGTAAATTTAACAGTAACTAATTTCACAGCAACTAATTCTACAACTGTAAATGCAACATTTTCAAGCACAGCTAATTTTTTAACAAGATCTGAAGTAAGATTCCAAGATGCAGCGGGTGGTGAATATGTAGGTTTAAGATCTTCAACTACTGTTTCAGCATCTTATACATTAAACTTACCAACAGCTACAGGAACAGCTAATCAAGTTATTCAAACCGATGGATCTGGTAATTTATCTTTTGCAACTGTGTCAGGCGGAGCAGCTTGGCAAACAGTTCAATCAACAAGTTTTTCTGCAACAGTTAAACAAGGTTATTTTGTAAACACATCTGGAAATGCTATTACTTGTACATTACCAGCATCACCAACGTTAGGTGATTTTATTTCTTTCATAGATTACAATGCAACGTTTGACACTAACAATTTCACAGTAGCTAGAAATGGTAACCCAATCCAAGGTTCGGCAACAGATTTAACGGTGGCAACAGAAAGAGCAGGATTTACACTTGTATACGTTGATGCAACACAAGGTTGGCTATTACAGAATAATTAAGGGAGGTTTGAAATGACAACCTTTAAAGGAATACGAGGCACAGCGATACAGTCAGTGTCATCTGATCCAACAAATCCAGAAGTCGGTCAGATCTGGTATAATAATACTATTGGGGTTTTAAAAGGTTATACACTTGTTGCAGCAGCTTGGGCAAGTGGTGGGAATTTGGGATCAACAAGATATTCTTTAGCAGGAGCAGGAACACAAACATCAGCTATTTTATTTGGTGGAAATAGTCCAGTTAATGATGGATTAGCAACAGAAAAATATAATGGTTCAACTTGGACAGCATCAACAAATTTACCAGAAAAAAGATACGAGGGTTCAGGGGCAGGTACACAAACAGCATCATTAACATTTGCAGGAAATGCAGGTTATCCTGGTTTTGCATTAAGAACTACAACTGCAAAATTTGATGGAACCACTTGGACATCTGCTGGTACAATAGCAACTGCAAAAAATAAACCAGGAGGAGCAGGAACTCAAACAGCAGCATTAGGATTTGGTGGATCTGTGCCAGCATCTAATACAAGTGCAACAGCATCTACAGAATCATATAATGGAACGACTTGGACATCAGGTCCTTCAATGGGAACAGCTAGAGCAGCTTTAGGTAGTGCAACCAATGGAACTCAAACAGCAGCATTAGCATTTGCAGGTAATACACCACCATTTAATACTCTTTCAAGTGCTACAGAATCATTTAATGGAACCACTTGGACAGCAGGTGGAAATTATGTAGCAAGTAATAGAATATTATCAGGAGCAGGAACTCAAACAGCGGCGTTAGGTTTTGGTGGTATTGATCCTGTTGGAACAACAGGAACTACAGCATTATATAATGGTTCATCTTGGACAACAACTTCTTCTATGACAACAGGAAGATATTCAGCAGCAGGATGTGGTACACAAACTGCAGGACTTGCATTTGGTGGAAATAGTGCAACAGCTAATACTGCTTCAACAGAAGCTTATACAGCTGCATATAATTCAACTAAAAAGGTAACAACCTCATAACATGACAACATACAAAGAAATTTTTGGTAAATATGTATTAAACCTAGCATCCGATCCAACATCCGATGCTGAAGGACAAGTTTGGTATAATACAACTTCGGGAACGTTTAAGAGTGTTTTATCTTCAGGAACTTGGAGTTCAGGATCGCCTTTAATTACAGGTAGATTTTCTGCAGGAGCAGCAGGAACTCAAACAGCATCACTTGCTTTTGGTGGATCTACTGCAATACCAGCTGTAAATAGTACAGCAACAGAAAAATATAATGGTACAGGTTGGTCTACAGCTAATAGTTTAAATACTGCAAGAAGAGGTGGTGGATCTTTTGGAACTCAAACAGCTGCAATATATGCAGGGGGAGAAACAACAGTTAGAGTAACAACTACAGAATCTTATAACGGTACATCTTGGACAGCAACTGGAAGTTTAAACACAGCAAGAAGTGATAATATGGGTGGAACAGGAATTCAAACTGCAGGATTAGTATTTGGTGGATTTGCACCAGCAGTTCCAGGTGCTTCAAATGCAACAGAAAAATTTAATGGATCAACTTGGACTTCAGTTAATAATATGAATTCAGCAAGATGGTCTTTAGGAGCAGCAGGAACTCAAACTGCATCTTTAGGATTTGGCGGATATAGTCCATCTCTTGGTGTTACAGCTGTAGTTGAAAGTTATGACGGAACGAACTGGACAACAACTACATCTTTAAATACTGCAAGAAATGCTTTAGCAGGTTTTGGAACTCAAACAGCAGCAATTGCTGCAGGATCAGGACCAACTGGAGTTGCAACAGAATTATGGAATGGAACAACTTGGACAACACAAAGTAGCATGGCAACACCTAGAAGTAGTTTATCTGGTGATGGTATATCAACATCAGGTTTAGTATTTGGTGGAGAACCTAATAAAGCTAATACTGAAGAATGGAATGTAGCATCAACTGTCATTACAGGAGCAGCGTGGGCAGCGGGAGGTAATATGACTACACCTAAACAAAATGGAGCTGGATTTGGAACTCAAACTGCTGCAATCGGTGCTGGTGGTTATACAATTCCTTATACAAATAATTCTCAATCTTATAATGGATCTACTTGGACAAATACACCTACTATAAATACAGCTAGAGGTACAAGTGGATCAGGAACTCAAACAGCTGGATTAATTTTTGGTGGTAATGCACCTCCAGCTGATGCTAAACAATCAGCTACTGAAAGTTGGAATGGTTCTACTTGGACAACAGTTAATAGTTTAAACACAGCAAGAGGAAATATTTTTTCTTATGGAACTCAAACTGCTTCTTTAGCTGCTGGCGGTGCTGGAACACCTACTGGTACAGCTTCTGCTACAGAATCTTGGAATGGAACAAGTTGGACAACACTTCCAGCAAGTATGAATACAGCTAGAGGAAATGGCGGACAGGCAGGAACTCAAACTGCTGCTTTAGCTTTTGGTGGTGATCCATCTGGTGCACCTCCTGAAACATCTACTGCTACAGAAGCTTGGAATGGATCTACTTGGACAAGTGGACCAAATATGATTACTGCTAGAAATGGAAATGAAGGATTTGGGTTACAAACAGCGGCTTTAACTTTTGGTGGATATAATGATGGTGCTACTGTTGTATTTTCTTCTTCAGAACAATATGATGGAACAATTTGGGCAACTGGAGCAACCATGGGAACAGGAAGAGCTAATTTACAATCAGCAGGAGTTGGAAGTCCGACAGCTTCTTCAGGTATAGCATTTGGTGGAGCTACAACAACACCTCCTTATTCAGCACTCACAGAAGAATTTACAGGGGAAATATTAACTAATAACACAAAAACAATAACTACAAGTTAGTTTACATTATGAATAAATTGACTTATAATAACTAACCAAGGAGCATAAATATGGCACTTTTTATATACGGTACAGCAACTAACACAGGCAAAGGTTTTTTTACTGCAGAAGACAGAAGAAACTTTTTTTTACGAGGATTTCCAGGCGATGTTTGGGTAATCGGAAATAATGAAAAAGGAGCTCTATGGTTAGCAGAGAAAAACGGAGTTGAAAAAACTAAAGCAGAAGCACAAGCAATTGTTGATGCAGAAGTAACAGCGGCTCAAGCAGCTTATGACGCTTTACCAGAAGACCAAAAAAATAGACCAGGATTCAATCAAAGACCGACTGCTATAACTTTACCGTAGGTCAATCACATGACGACCTACAATCAGCTAGCAGGATTAAGAGTCAACTACTTGGGTTCAGACCCAACACTCAATACGGGCAACGAGGGACAGGTGTGGTATAACTCCGCAACTGGAACTTTAAGATCATTAGTACAAATACAAGCATGGTCATCAGCAGGAAATATGAATACTGCTAGATTTGCTCTTGCTGGAGCAGGTACTCAAACAGCAGGATTAGGTTTTGGTGGTTATGTTATTAGTGGAGGTAATCAAAATGCAACAGAAGAATATTCAGGATATACTTGGGCTAATGGTGGAAATTTAGGAACAGCAAGAAGAAGTATAGCAGGTTGTGGAACTCAAACAGCTGGTTTAGGTTTCGGTGGTTTTTCAACAACAGCAACAACTACTGCAACAGAAGAATATGATGGATCAACTTGGGCAGTGGGAGGAGCTTTGGGAACAGCGAGAAGAAATATGGGAGGAGCTGGTCTACAAACAGCAGGATTAGGATTTGGTGGATATACTACAGTTAATACAAATGTAACAGAATTATATAATGGTACTTCTTGGACAGCAGGAGGAAATTTAAATACTACAAGAGCAGAACTTGCAGGAGCAGGAACTCAAACTTTAGGATTAGCTTTTGGCGGAAACACAGGAGCAGTTACAGGAGCTACAGAAGAATATAATGGCTCAACTTGGACTTCAACTAATAGTATGAATACAGCTAGAAAATATTTAGCAGGAGCAGGTACACAGACAGCAGCATTAGGATTTGGTGGAACAACAGGATCTAACACAGCAGTAACAGAAGGATATGATGGAACAACTTGGGTAAATTCTCCATCTATGTCAACTGCAAGAAGAAGATTAGGTGGATCAGGAATAATATCTGCAGGATTAGCATTTGGTGGAGAAACAACAACACAAGTTGCAACTACCGAAGAATTCAACTCTACAATCTTTTCGCCAGCCACGGGTGCTTGGGCGAGCGGCGGGAATATGAATACAGCAAGAGCTCAACTTGCATCTGCAAATGCAGGAACTCAAAATGCTGGTTTGGCTTTTGGTGGATTTAACTGGCCAGGAACTAATTATAATGCAACAGAAGAATATGATGGAAGTGCTTGGACAGCTGGTGGAAATTTGGGAACTACTAGAAGAAATTTAGGGGGTTCTGGAACACAAACGGCAGGATTAGCTTTCGGTGGTTATACAAGCCCTCCTGTTCCAACTGGTTTACAATTAGTGACAGAAGAATATGATGGATCTACTTGGACAGCTGGTGGAAATTCAAATACAGGTGGTTTTTTAATGGGTAATGGTGGAGGAACACAAACTGCAGCACTTAAAGCTGGGGGAGGTTCTGCCGTAAGCACTCAAACAGAAGAATATGATGGTTCTACTTGGACAATTGGAGGTGCTTTAAACACAGCAAGAATTGATACTACTGTTGATGGAAGTCAAACAGCTGGAATTATAGTTGGTGGAGAAGCTCCAGGAGGAACAACAGCTGCTGCTGAAAAATATGATGGATCAAGCTGGACATCTGCTCCAACATCTTTAGTTGCTTTGCAAAACCAAGGTAAAAGTGGTGGTCTTTCAGCTCAAACAGCTTTAATGACGGCTGGTGGAGATGGACCTACTGTTAGTCCTGCTACTGGTATTACGCAAGAATACGATGGTACTAACTGGACTACTGCACCAACTTTATCAACCGCAAGAAGACAGTTAGCAGGCGGAGGAGTAAAAACAGCTGGTTTAGTTTTTGGTGGAACAGTAGCTAGTGTAACAGCTTTAGCTAATACAGAAGAATGGTCAGGTCCACAAACTACAGCAACCGCTTCAACCTTGACAACGTCATAAAATATCTTTATATCTCCAATCGAATGACAGAGAAGAGAAATATAAAGAGCTTAATACAACAAGAAGAGATTCACTTAAATAATCTACTTGATCCAAACGATCTTAACGCATTCAAAGGAATGGTTGAGGAGCTTCGTGATACGTGGACAAAAAAACAAATATTCAGAACAGAAACAGAAGCTAGAATTTCAGTATTACAAGATGCAAAGTATCCAACTATATCTTCTAAATACTGGCAATGTGTTAGAGAACAAAACGTATTTTTAGAAAATTTAATGTCATTATCTTTTGATTACAGACGTAATGATGCAAAAATTAAATGGTTAGAAAAGAAATTAGAAACTGAAACAGATGAATATAAACTAGAATGTTATAAAATAGATTTAGATGAAAAGATCTATGCACAAGCAAATATGGAATTAGTTGCAAGAGATCGTATGCGAGAAATTAATATGTGGTCTAATTTGAAAAAAGAATTTGATGATGGATCATTTGATACTAAAAATGTAAATACCCATCAATTAGAATCATATCACCAAATCATGAAGAATAAGGCAGAAACATTAACACCTGGATCTTCTCAACCAGAAGTATTCAATGTTCTTGGACAATTACAAACTATTGAAAGAGTTAAGAAAGAATTAGGATTATTAAAACATGATGAGAAGAAAGCAATTGGACAACCTACATTCGGACAACAATCCAAGTAAAGAATTATTCTTTTTAGTAGCATTACCAAGATCCGGTAATACTCTATTTGGTTCGTTGATGAATCAAAACCCAGATATCGCTGTAACACCTAATTCTATTACATTAGAGATAATGAAAGATTTGTTTCTACTTAAAGAGACAGATGTATTTCAAAACTATCCAGATCATAAATCATTAGATAACGTATTAGATAGTGTATTTGATACTTATTATAAAGACTGGCCGCAGCGCTATATTATTGATCGTGGTCCTGTAATGACACCAGGTAATTTTATGTTAATGCAAAAGCATTTTAGACGACCTTTTAAATGCATTATTATTTTAAGAGATGTATTAGATGTTCTTGCATCTTATATTAAATGGTTTGAAAAAGAACCAACAAGCTTTGTTCATAAATATGGTAAACAAACAATTGAAGAAAAACTTTGGATGTTAATGAATAAAGATGGTGCAATAGCCAAAGATTTAGAAGCTATAAAGAATTCTTATAACTATCCTGGAATTTGTCATTATTTAAAATATGATGATTTAGTAAATCAACCAGAAATTGAGATAAACAAAATATATGACTTTTTAAAAATACCTAGATTTAATCATAACTATAAATCCTTGAATCAATTTAAAATAAATGGTATAGGTTACGACGATACAGTGGTTGGAAATAGAATGCATACTATTAGAGAAGATATAAGAAAGGAAGAAAATCCTTATAGATCACAATTGCCTAAAAGCATTGTTGATGCGTATGGACATATAAAATTTTAATGAAGATATTAATATTTGGATTACCAGGATCAGGCAAAACTACATTTGCTAAAAAATTAATAGAAGGTAAAAAAATACCTCACTTCAATGCTGATGATATTAGAAAGTTATTTGAAGATTGGGATTTTACAGAGAATGGTCGTAAACGACAAGCTAATCGTATGATGACTATGTGTGATCTTGCAGTTAATCATGTTGTTGTAGACTTTGTTTGTCCATTTGAATCTTATAGATCTTTCTATGATATGAAAATTTGGATGAATACAATTGATAAAGGAAGATTTGAAGATACCAATAAAGTATTTGAGAAACCTAAAAAAGTAGACTTTGAGATAAAAGATTTTAATTACGATAACATAATAAAGGAGATACATGATAGACTACTCTAAACCAACAGCACAGATGCTTGGACGTTGGCAGCCATTCCACGATGGACATTTAGCTTTATTTAAAGAAATATTAAAGAAGACTGGCCAAGTTGTTATTATGGTTAGATCAATGCCACAAACAGATAATAATCCATTTGTATTTGATGAAATTAAACAACGAATCGAGGAAAAATTACAGGACTATAAAGGTCAATTTGAAGTTATAAAAGTACCTAATATTACAAATATTTGTTATGGTAGAGATGTTGGTTACAAAATAGAAGAGATTGTATTACCAAAAGAAATACAAGAAATATCTGCAACAAAGATTAGAAAAGAAATGGGATTATGAAATTTAACTTTACGTTTTTAGGACAATCTATCTTACGTTATGAAACTCCGTTAGATATATTTCATGCAGTTAATCAAACATATGAACAAAGATTTAATCAATTATTTCCTGCTAATAAACAATTAGTTGGTAAGATTAAAAATGAACATTCTTTATTTTATAATGGAGATGATGAATCTAAAATGAAAAGACATGATCATTTACCACTTAATGTTAAACAATGGTTCATGGAAATGTTTAATCACTATTTAGAATTTAATCATATTAGACAATATAAAACTCATTTAAATTCAATCTGGGTTAATGAAATGAAAGCTCATGAATACAATCCTGTACACGTCCACCAAGGTAATTTGTTTACTGGACTATCATCTGTAATGATTTTAAAGTTACCAAATACTTATGGCGTTGAATATTCAGCAGAACAAGCTCCACAAAATGGAAAGCTACAAATATTAGGATCTTCCTCTGGTCAATTTGCTAAAGTAGATTATCAACCACCAATGGAAGTTAGAGATTTTTATATTTTTCCATATGACATGAGACACTGTGTTTATCCATTCAATGGAACAAATGATACAAGAAGAACGTTAGCTGCTAATTGCGATGTTCTTTATGATCCAATCCAAAACAGAGGAGCACAATGATAATAACAGAACCACGTTGGAAGTCGTTGATTGTAGAAACAACAACTCCATTATTTACACCAGAACAATGTCAATTAATTATAAATGCAGGTAGAGCTGAACCGGTTGAAAATGGTCAAGTGGGTGGAGGCAAAGGTGGTACAGTAGATACAAAGGTTAGAACTTCACATATTAGTTGGATACCTTTTAATAAGATGCCTGAAATGTATAAAACTCTAGAAAGAGTAATGCAGCAAACTAATGGTAATCATTTTGGATTTGAAGGAATGCAAATAACAGAACCTGCTCAATATACAGAATATCCATCAGGTGGATTTTATGATTGGCATATAGATTCAGATGTTAATTGTACAAATGAACCACCGGTTCGTAAAATTTCTATGACTTGTTTATTATCACATGAATCAGAATTTGAAGGCGGTGGATTAGAACTTATGTCAGATGGAAAAATAGCAAGACCTAAACAAGGACAAGCTATTTTCTTTGCAAGTTATATAAGACACAGAGTTATACCAATTACAAAAGGCGTAAGAAAATCACTTGTAATGTGGTTTGGAGGAACTCCATTTAAATGATGAATAGAGAATTATTTTTTGCAACTCCTATTTATGTTGCTGATGTTGGAAGCCCACAATTAAATAAACATTTAGAAAATCATATTATTGAATGGTCTAAACGCGACAAAGGTGTTCAAAAAACTAATATGAACGGATGGCATAGCGAAACAAATATGCATACATTTCCAGAATATAGAGAATTAGTTGATTTATTATTTAAAGCACAATTTCATATTTATAAAGAAGAGTTATTAGATAACGAACCATTCCTTGGTAATATGTGGGCAAACATAAATTACAAAGGTGGTTTTAATAGACCACACATGCATCCTAATTCATTATGGTCAGGTGTTTATTATATCAAAACACCAGAAAATTGTGGTCATTTAAAATGTGAAGATCCAAAATCAGTTGCAGCAATGACTCATCCAAAAAGAAAAGAAGGTCAATTACCATCTTACCTTTGGAGAGAAGTTCATTATAAACCAATTGCAGGAAGATTAATTATGTTTCCATCATGGTTAAACCATTGTGTTGATCCAAATCAATCTGATGATATAAGAATATCAGTATCCTTTAATTTTTTACAAGCAGGTATGCAAGCATGAGCTTCGCCCAGAATAAATATCAAGTAATTAAAAAAGCAATACCATACGATCTTGCTAACTTTGTATTTAACTATTTCCTACTTAAACGTGATGCCGTTAACTATATGTATAAAAATAATCTAGTAGCGGAAAACGGGATGCTAGGAACGTGGAAGGATCAACAAGTTCCAAATGTATATTCTCATTATGCAGACTTTGTTATGGAAACATTACTTATGAAAGTTATGCCTATAATGAAACAACAAACTAATCTTAATCTAATACCTACATACTCGTACGCGCGCGTATACGAGAAAGGTTCTATCTTAAAAAGACATAAAGATAGACCTTCTTGTGAGATATCTACTACATTAAATTTAGGTGGAGATCCATGGGCTATCTATTTAGATACAACAGGAAGTAATAACGTAATAGATGAATATAAGAATATAATGAAACCAGATGCACCAAAAGGCATAAGAGTAGATCTAGAACCTGGTGATATGTTAGTATATTCAGGTTGTGAATTAGAACATTGGAGAGACGAGTTTCAAGGTAACATTTGTGCTCAAGTTTTCTTGCATTATAACCATGTAAATGGACAGTTTGCAGATTCCAATTTATATGATAAGAGACCTCTATTAGGATTACCACCATTCACTAAAATAGTGTAAATCAACATATTTGGTGGTATAAGGATATCTTATGCCAATAACTAAAGTTAAATTTCCACGTCCCGGTATCAACAAACAAGACACCGTTTATGGAGCCGAAGGCGGTTGGACTGATTGTGATAATATGCGATTCCGTTACGGAATCCCTGAAAAGATAGGTGGTTGGCAAAACGTTGCACCACCATTACATCTTATTGGTGTTGCAAGAGATATCCATAACTATAACGATTTAGCTGGAGATTCATTATGTGCAATCGGCACAGATAGAAAACTATATATTTATTACGATAACAACTATTATGATGTTACACCTCTATCTACAACAATAGCGGCTACATTTTCATTTACATCCGGAACAACATACGTTGACGTTACAGCAACTTCTAATGGAGCGGTGATGGGTGACTTTGTTACATTCTCAGGAGTAACAGGAGTTAGTGTTGGATCATCTGGAATTACCAATACTACAATGTCTCAAGAATTTGAAATTCAAGAAATTAAAACAGCTAATATATTTACAATCAATGTAGCTGAACTTGGAACACCTACTTTAAATGATACCGCATCAGCATCTTCTGCTGCATTTCAAATTAATATAGGAGCAGATACAACTCAATTAGGTATTGGTTGGGGAGCTGCATCTTGGGGATTTTCTACTTGGGGTACACCAAGACCTACAGGGGTTATAACTCAAAATCCAAGAATATGGGCTTTAGATAATTGGGGAGAAGATTTAATTGCAACAATCGTTGGTGGAAAAACATATTATCTTCAAACAAGTACATTTATAATACCTAGAAATACAAGAGCGACATTACTTGCTCAAGCTCCAACACAATCTAATTATATGGTTGTATCTTCTCGTGATAGACATTTAATATTTTTAGGTACTGAAACAACACCAGGAACAACTACAACTTATGATCCAATGGCAGTATTATTCGGATCACAAGAATCTATTACAGACTTTGTACCAACATCTGTTAATACAGCAGGATTTCAAAGATTATCTTCTGGTAATGATATTGTAACTGCTGTTAGAACCAGAGGTGATTTAATATTACTTACAAATACATCTGCTCACCAAATGCAGTTTGTAGGACCTCCTTATACATTTTCATTTAAACAAACAGGTACAAATTGCGGAGCTATATCACCACATTGTGCTGTAGAAGCTGAAAACGTTGTCTATTGGATGTCTAATGGTGGGTTCTTCCTGTTTGACGGGGTTGTAAAACAAATTCCATGTTCTGTGCAAGATTATGTGTACAGCGATATAGATGATGAAGAACAAGGAACTACTTATGCAGGAGTTAATCTACAATTTGCAGAAGTAAGTTGGTTCTATGCTTCTCAAAACTCTAATTATATTAATAGAATGGTAACTTATAACTATAGAGAAAATGTTTGGACAATTGGAACTTTAGCTAGAACTGTTTGGGCCCCAAGAGATATATTTGCTTATCCATTAGCAGC
>Ga0209087_1001871_pt1 | contig 12212 bp, 7 predicted proteins | sample S_130805_EF_Meta_FD_187321 | JGI IMG/M metagenome (GOLD analysis project Ga0209087, IMG submission 187321) | Freshwater microbial communities from Lake Simoncouche, Canada to study carbon cycling - S_130805_EF_MetaG (SPAdes) (version 2) | ecosystem: Environmental > Aquatic > Freshwater > Lake ...
AGCTCAACGGCGAGGACCTGCCGGGCTTCTTCCCCGAGAGGCTGCGCCAACCCAGTAACGGCTACCTCAGGTTCGAACTCAATGGTTCAGGATCCGGTTCGAATCTGTATTGGTCGGGCCAACTTTATGGCCTCCAGGGCCTCTCCGCCGCCACCCCCTCCCAGCAACTCAAGGAACTGGCCTACAGCGATATCGTGCCTGGCAAAGCCAACGCTTTGGGCACTTTTCTCTCCCTGGGCTGGAATTTCCTGCCCAAATGGCAGCTCAACCTGCGGGGCGGCGGCCAGGTGGCCCTCCACAAGCTCACGGATCCCATGCGTTTCAGCCTCGGTGCCGATGTGGGATTGCGCGGCTTGCCCGGACAGCTGATCAGTGGTGACAATGGCTGGCTGGGTACCGCCGAACTGGGCTGGACCTTCTGGAGCCGACGCAACCAGGCGCTTCAACTGGTGCCGTTCATCGGCGTTGGCGGGGTCAGCACTACGCGGCAAGGTCAAGACCCTTTCTCCGACAATGTGGGTGCGGGAGGTGTGCTTGTGCGTTGGCTGGCGGGACAACACTGGCTTACGGAAATCGGCTGGGCGAAACAGTTTTCAACCGAAAATAATGCCGACGTCTGGAACAACTGGGTTCTTGGCAATGGCCTTTACGCCAAATTGAATTACCGCTTTTGATTGGCATGGCTGCCGTGCGCAAGGGGAAACCAGCAAACCAAAACGAAAGCCATAGCTTTTACATTTCCAGCCCCTATCTAGGGCTGGTCAAAGAAAGGGAGCGTGTCAAGGATCTGATCACTCGGGCCGGCCACGCCTATCGAGACAGCTACAGCGGCTCCAGCGAACCTGTCGTCACCACCTGCCAAAACGACGTTCGCAGCTCCGATCACTACATCCTGCTGCTTTCCTATCGCTATGGCTCCCTTGCCCAAGACGGCAGCGGGCTCTCGATCACCGAACTGGAGTTTGAGGCCGCCCTGGAAGCCGGCAAGCCAATCAGGGCCTTTTTCCTCGAATTCACCAGTGATCTCAAGAACGCCTTTGAGCGCGATCCCGAGGCCCAGCAGGCCCTCGATCGCTTCAAGGCCAGGGTTGGCAGCCACTGCACCCCGATGCTCTGCGTCGACGAACCCGGCGGCGGCGCGACCGGTCCGGAACTGTTCGAGCAGGCCATCGTCCGGCTCGCCGCCAATCCACCCCCCCGCCAGGGTCAGCAGCAGGCACCCCCACCTCCCAGTTATGGGCCCGCCCAAGTCGATGCCTGGCTGGAAGCCCATTTCGAGCCCCTTGCCGCTGCCTTCGCCAAACTGCCCGTCGTGGCCGAACGCCGGATCCATGTGCCCCTGAACCTGCGCCTGGTGGGGCCCGGCGAGAAACCCAAGCAACTGCTGCTCGAACCCGCCGACCTCCAGCACACTGTCGCGGGCTCGGAGGCCCACTTGATCCTGATCGCGGCCGAGGGCGGCTCGGGCAAAACCAGCCTGGCCGTTCGCATCGCTTTCTGGGCCCTCGACGGCCTGCTGGGGGGGATCAAACGGCTGCCCGTTTTGATCGACCGTGGCTTGGCAGAAGATGAAACCGTGAGTGAACGGGTTCGCCTTTTCCTGGAGCAAAGCATTGGCAGCGCCCAGCTCGAACCGGAGCTGGTGGCAGCCCTGCTGCGTCTCAAGCGGGTGCTGCCGATTGTGGATCATTTCTCGGAACTCCCAGAAATTGCTCGCCAACGGGTGCGAGAAACCATGCCAGCGGGCCTGCTGATTCTCACCACCCGTCGTAGTGGCTTGGAGGGTTTCAGCGAAAGACCCATCACCCAAATCATACCTTTGCAAATTGCCATAGACCGTTTGCAATCATTTTTCCTCGAATACCTCACCAATCTGGGACTCGACGATCTCCTTAATGACAACGAACTCGTGCCAGCCCAGAATCAACTGCGCCGCATCGTCGCCGACAAGCCGATCTCCGTGATGCTGGCCCAGATGTTCATCGACGACGTGATCGCCAAACGGGAGCAGGGCCATGGATTATTGGCGGGCTCAGTGCCCGAACTGATGTTGGGCTATGTCAACCGACTCGATCGCAACATTGACGCCAGCCAGCGACTTCGAGCCGGCTTGGAAATCACGCCGACAGTGGTGCAAAAGAGCCTCCAGATCCTCGCGCTTGCAAGCCACAAGCAAGGGCCTGAAGGTCGGCCGCTCTATCAACCCTTGGCCTTTTCCGGTGATTGGGCCGACCAAGCCCTCAGCGCTGCCCCGCCCGATGGCATGGGCCTGGCCAGTCGGCGCCAACGCCAAACCCTGATCAACTATCTGCTGGAGCAGAGATTACTGCAAAATCCAGGTGCGGATCTGGATCAATTGTGTTTTCTCCTGGATCCTCTGTCCGAATACTTGGCGGCCATGCGCCAACGGGACCTCTTCGAATCAGGGCAAGACTGGCATCCCTTTCTACAGGATCTGGAGCGGCGTTCCAGCATAGAAAAAGAAGGCATGCGGGGCTTTGTCCTCGCCCTTCGTGATGCCTGCAACGATCGTCTCAAACCCAATGAAAGGGCTGGCCTGATTCCCCAGGAACTCCCCGATCGTCTGGGCCCCATCGCCGATCTGGATCCGGAAGAAGAACGCACCCGCCTCGAAGAGCAACGGGCCCACAAATGGATGTGGGAACTCTCTGTTCCCGTGGACAGCGAGCGGCAAGACGCCATCAGCAAGCTGGCCGCCATGGCGGCGCCCAATGCGCCCCCCAGCAGCCGGCGGGCCGTCCAGCTGGTGGCCAGCACACGCCTGGCCCAGATGGTTGACAACCAGGAGTTACCGGAAACGGAGCGCCAGGATGCGGCCACCCTGCTGGGCATGCTCGGCACCCCGATGGCGACCGAAGCCCTGCTCAGGGTGGTCAAGGACGATGCCGTCCTGCCAGGCATCAGGCGAGCGGCCTGTGAGGCCCTGGGCTTGCTGGATCCTGCCAACGCCAGGGCCCAAGAAATCGAAGCGACCCTCATCCACCTGATGGAACAAGCGATGCTGAATAAAGCGATGCTGAATAAAGAAAAGCAGCGCCAAACGATCGAGGCGCTGTTGCCCCTGGCCCAAGGGGCCAGCAGGGCCTCATCCCTGCGGGCTGCCAGCCAACTCGAAGTGTGGGGCCGCGCCGCAGGTCTCCCGGTGCCCATGGTCACCCTGACCCATGGCCATGGCGCCATCACCACAACCATTGTGAAGGTGAAGGTCTGGCGTCTTCCCCTGCCCGAAGGCCAAAACCTTGAGCTGGTGGAGATTCCCGGCGGCACCTACCAACTCGGTTCCCCGGTCAGCGAAGCGGGCCATGACGACTACGGAGCCTTCCCTGAATGCGCCGGCTGCGATGTCGAAGCCTTGCGCAGCGTTGAATTGGCAGCCTTTGGTATGGGCCGCCATCCCATCACCCACCAGCAATGGGCGGCCGTTGCCCGCCTCCAACCGGAGGGTTCCGAACCGGAACTCAACCCAACCCCCTCCGCCGCCATGGCCCATGGACTCTGGCCCTGTTTTGCCCAGCCAGGTTCCTTGCCCGTGGATTCCGTCAGCTGGAACGATTGTCAGGCTTGGATCCGGCGACTCAACCGCTGGCTGCTTGGCGAACTTGGTGAGGCCTCCCCCCAGCTCAGCCTGCCCAGCGAGAGCTGCTGGGAGGCCGCCTGCAGAGCCGGAACCAGCACACCCTTCCATTGGGGTGACACCATCGATTCCAGCTGGTCCAACTACGACGGCAGCTATGCCTACGGAGAGGGCGCCCTGGGGGTGTTCCGCCAGACGCCTGTCGCCATTGGGGAACTGGGGCTGGTGAATCCCTGGGGCCTCGCCGAAATGCATGGCCAGCTTTGGGAGTGGTGCCTCGACCGCTGGCACCCCATGCCCCTGGGCAGCCCTCAGGATGGCCGGGCCTGGGAAGATCCGGACCCCAACCTGCAGGGAAATCCCAAGCAAGAAGACCGCCTGGCCCGTGGCGGTTGCTGGTGCAGTGACCCTCTGCAATGCCGATCGGCCTCGCGCGGCGGCATTGCGCCGATCTTCCGCGACAGCTTCGTGGGCTTCAGAGTGGCCTGCCTGCCGCCCGAATGGGGCGCCAAAGCGGATGGCGAAAGCCCGGCGAAACCGACCAAGGCACGACGCAGCGTCGCTGGCAGCTCCAGCCGACGCCAAAAAAGCGGCTGAGCTGCGGCGGGCGCAGCGCTGACTTCAGTTAGCCATGGTGGCGTTGAGCCGAGAAACCCGGCCACTGCCGATATGCTGCCGCCGTTGCCTTCCTTGAGAATGTCATCTGCTGTGCTCGTGGTCGGTGCTGGCTTTGCTGGAGCCGTCGTGGCCCGCGAGCTGGCCGAGGCGGGCCACAGCGTCAGGGTGATCGACCGACGGCCCCACATCGGTGGCAATGCCTTTGATGCCCTCAACGACCACGGCGAACGCCTCCACGTTTATGGCCCCCACCTGCTGCATGGCGAGGCCGATTCGGTGGCGATCCGCTGGTTGAGTCGCTTCACCGAATGGGTGCCCTATGAGCATCGGGTGCGGGCGGTCCTGGCCGACGGACGCACCACCCCCCTGCCGGTGAATCGCACCACCCTCGAAGATGTCTTCGGCGTGGAACTCGCCACCGAGGCCGCGGCCAAGCAGCTGCTGGCCAGCGAGGTCGTGGCCGGCGGCACGCCCAGCAACACCGACGAGTTTTTCCTGGCCAATGTGGGGCCGCGCCTCGCCGACATCTTCTTTCGCCCCTACACCCGCAAGATGTGGGGGGTCCCCCCCACCGAACTCGAAGCCGCCGTTGGGGCCCGTCTGCCGGTGCGCTGGAACCGGGACGATCGCTACTTCACCGATTCCTTCCAGGCGATGCCCAGGGATGGTTTCACGGCCATGTTTGAACGCATTCTCGACCACCCCCTGATCTCGGTGAGCCTGGGCCAGGCCTATGGACCCGACCTGGATGCCGACGTTTCCCATACCTTTTTGAGCCTGCCCATCGATGAATACTTCGGCTTCCGTTTCGGTCGCCTGCCCTATCGCTCGATCCGCTTTGAAACCAGCAGCGTCAGTGCCGACCAGCCGGCAACGGTGATCAACTACACCGACACCGGCACCTACACCCGCTGCACCCAGTGGGACCTGATCCCCAATTCCGGCCGTCGCCAGGATGGCCAACACACCGTCACCCGGGAAATTCCCTGCGACGCCGCTGACAACAACAACGAGTGCTACTACCCGGTGCGCAACCGCCAAACCCTGGACCGCTACGAGCAATACGCAGCCCTGGCGGCGACCGAACCCAACAAAACCTTCATTGGTCGTTGTGGCCTGTTCCGCTATCTCGACATGGTGCCCTGCGTCAACATCCACCTGCGCCTGGCCGCCACCTTCTTGGGCCAGGTCCAGGCCCAGGCCGTGGCCTGACCACCCCTGACGCCCCCGGGGGAGCCAAACTGGCCACCATGACCACCCTTCCAGCAGCGGCCAACGCCCCGTCCAGCAGCGTCCTTTCCAGCGCCAGCTTCAGCGCCACCGACGCCTGTGTGCATTGCGGCTTCTGCCTGCCGACCTGCGCCAGCTATCGGGTACTGGCCACCGAGATGGATTCCCCCCGCGGCCGCATCCATGCCCTCAAGGCGATCGCCGCCGGTGAGCTGCAACTGGATGCGACGGTGGCCAGCCATTTCGACTCCTGCCTGGGCTGCTTCGCCTGCGTGACGGCCTGTCCCTCTGGGGTCCGCTACGACCAGCTGATTGAAGCCACCCGGCCCCAGCTGAATGCCCCGGAGCTGCGCAGCCCCGCCCAGCGCTCCTTTCGCAAGCTGCTCTTTGCCCTGTTGCCCTACCCGAAGCGGCTGCGGGCCCTGCTCACCCCCCTGCGGGCTTACGCCGGCACCCCCCTGCAGGCCTTCGCCCGCCGCCGGGGCTTGACGGGTCTGCTGGGGCCCCAACTGGAGGCGATGGAGCGGCTGCTGCCGCCGCTGGACCCTGAGGCCTTCCGGGATCGCTGGCCCGTAGTGGTGCCGGCCCAGGGTCCACGCCGTTATCGCGTGGGTCTGGTGCTGGGCTGTGTGCAGCGCCTCTTTGATCCCGCCGTCAACAGCGCCGCCATCAACGTGCTGAGCGCCAACGGCATTGAGGTGGTGATTCCGCCGCAGCAGGGATGTTGCGGCGCCGTCACCCACCACCAAGGCGAACTGGCCCAGACCCGGGAGCTGGCCACGGCGCTCATCGATAGTTTTGACCTTGTAGTGGGGGAGGGCCGAGCGGCGGGCCCCGAACCTCTCGATGCCGTCCTGGTGGCGGCCTCCGGCTGTGGCCACACCCTCAAGCACTACGACAGCCTGCTGGCTGAAGAACCCGCCTGGATGCAACGGGGGGCCGCCTTCGCCGGCCAGGTGGCAGACATCCAGGAATTTCTGGTGCGCGTCGGTCTCAGTGCCGATTTCCAGGCGGCCCTCAAGCCCCTGCGCCACGACGATGGCAGCGCCGCCACCGCCGAGCGCCCCTTGAACCTGGCTTACCACGATGCCTGCCACATGATCCACGGCCAGGGTTTGCGGGAGCAACCCCGGTCCCTGCTGCGGCAGATCCCCCATGTGCGCCTGCGGGAAGCAGTCGAAGCCGGGGTCTGTTGCGGTAGCGCCGGCATCTACAACTTGGTGCAGCCCCTGGAGGCCGCCGAACTGGGGCGCATCAAGGCAGCCGACCTGAGCGCCACGGGCGCCGATTTGGCGGTCAGCGCCAACATCGGTTGCAGCCTGCAGATCCGCCAGCACATGGAAAGCCAGCCCCGGCCCATATCGGTGCGGCATCCGGTGCAGTTGCTGGAGCAAAGCTTCAGGGGGGGCTGAGCTGGCCCTCCATCCATTGCCAAGCCAGGTGCAAGGCGTCCGCCTGGCCGAGGTTGCCGGGAAAGGTGAGGATCGGCAGTGGCCCTGCCCCCGGCTCGGAGCCGACAGCGGCTGAACCGGCCGGGGCCAACACCAGGGACAGCCCTGGCAGCAATTGGCCCTGCAGCTCGACCGCAGCCAACTGCAGGCCCTCGGCGAGCAGAACATGGCTGGTGATGCCCCCCTTGCTGATCAGGTACCCCAACTGGGGTGCCAGGGCCGCCGCCAACCGCGCCATGGTGGCGGCCAGCACCTGGCCCAGGGCCCGCCGCTCGGCGGCATGGCGGCAAAGCAACTCGCCGCGACTTGTGTAGAGCACGGGCGTGCGACCGGAAGCCAGCACCGCCTGCAGTTGCTCCAGCCAGGCGGCCTCCAGGGAAGGCAACAGCCGATCGGGCAGGGGTCCCTCCAGGAGGCGATGCACCTTGGCCACCGGCAGCACCACGCCAACGCAGGCGGGATCCGCCAGCAGGAACTCCAACTGGGCATCGGCCAGGGGCACGTGGGAACCCACCAGCACCAGCCCCGGCAGGGGTCCGGCCGGGCCACGCCGCCGCAGACCCGCCAACTCGGGGGAGCCCAGGGGCTGGGGGGGCAGGGCGGCCAAAGGGCCCAATAGGGAAGCCGCCGATTGCAACAGCCAAGGACTCGGCCCTGGGGGCCCCGCCAGCGTCAGCTGCCGTATCGCCGTCCCCAAAGCCGTCAGCTGACCGGGCCGTTCGGCATCCACGGCCACCACCACCCCGCCACCCAGGGCGGCGAGGCGGGCCTCCAGCCGCTGCAGGCCTGGTCCCCCACCCTGCTCCTGGGCCACAGCGGCAGCTTCCATCAGCTCCAGGTCGAGGCGCTGCACCTGGTCTGCGGCTACCCGGCCGCCGGTCTTCTCCTCCACCCACTGGGGCAGGAAGCTGCTGCCAAAACCAAACAGTCGATCGCGGCCAAAGGCGCTCTCGTGCACGGGGCGGCCGTCCAGCCGGTGCACACCGGCCACGGTGGTGCGCCCCCCCTCCAAGAAGGCGGGCACCAGCAAGGTGGCCCCGAATGGTCCCAGCCCCTTGGCGAGGGCCTCCACCTCCAAGGGGAAATGGCCCCGCAAGGTCGAATCCCCCCGGCTGACCAGCAGCCAATTGCGGCATACCCCCTGCTCCACAGCCGCGGCCAGCAACGGGGCCAGGGCCGCGGCGATCTGCCCAACCCGCTGCCGGGCCTCCGCAGGGGCAAGGGCCCTGGTGTTGGCAAGCACGAAAATCAGCGGCGAAGGATGGCGCAGGGCCGCCGCCAACTGGGGCCCACCCCAATCCAGCAGCAGGGGACAACCGTGCACGGTCTGGGAGCCGGTGGGATCGTCATCAATCACGACGATCTTCAGGGGAATCGTCTCGGAACTGGAATCCATCGGTCCCAGCCTGCCGTGCCAAGGGCCTTCCGTGCCACTTGCCTCCCGTGGCTCGGTCCTCCCATGGCAGCATCACGGCTATGACTGCCCACGAAATCCTCCAGCCCCAAGCCACCGAGCTGGCCGCCCTCGTGCAAACGTTGCATGCCGAGGCCCGTCCCTGGCTGCCCGCTGGCCAGGCCAGCCGCCTGGGCTGGGGCGCCGCCGTGACCCCTCCAGCCTGCACGGTGGTCAGCAGCAGGGCACTAAGTCGCATCCTGGAGCACAACCCCGGCGACTTCACGATTCGAGCGGAGGCGGGGACGCCCCTGGAGACCGTGCAGCAGGCCCTAGGGGAGCAAGGCCAATGGCTGGCCGTCGATCGGCCCTGGGGCAGTGGGGCCCTGGGGGGCGGCAGCATCGGCGGCCTGGTGGCCCGGGGCCTCACGGGCGGCTACCGCCAGAGGTACCTGGGCATCCGCGACCAACTGATCGGCATCGCCTTGATGCGGGCCGATGGGGTCTCGGCCAAGGCGGGGGGGCAGGTGGTCAAAAATGTGGCGGGGTATGACCTGATGCGCCTCTTCACCGGCAGCTGGGGCTCCCTGGGCCTGATCACCGAAGTCACCCTGCGCACCATGCCCCTGCCGCCGCAGCGCAGTGGCCTGCTCGTTCAGGGCCCCCTGAGCCAACTGACGCACCTGGGCGAGTGGCTTCTGGGCTCCAGCCTGACTCCCGAGCGGATCGACTGGTGGAGCCCGGCCCTGGCCGCCGCTGCGGGTCTGGCGCCCCTGCCCCTGTTGCTAATAGGGTTGGCCAGCGTGGATGCCCTCACCATGGCGGAACAGCAGGCCGCCATTGCCGCCCAAACGGCCCTGGCCTGCGAGGTTCTGACGTCCGAACGGCTGGGCGAGCTGCTAGCAGTAGCGGGGGGTGGTGAGGCCCCACCCCCCGCCTGGCTGCTGCGCCTGGGGGTCAATCCCGCCCAGGCCCCCCTGCTGCTGGCAGCCCCGGAATTGCAGGGGATTCCCATGGACCTCGGGGCCGGCAGTGGCCTGGGGGTCGCCTGGGCAGGGGCCCCAACCGACCACTCCCCTAGCGCCCAAGGGGGATTGAACCCAGACCAGGTTGCCAGCTTGCGGCAGCGATGCCTTGCCCTTGGGGGCCATCTAACGGTTCTAAGCCAGCCCGAGGGCAGCCGCCTCAACGCCTGGGAGGACGCCCCCTCCCGTCCCCTGATCGAACGGATCAAAGAGCAATTCGATGGCCTAGGCCAATTGGCGCCCGGCCGGCTGCCGGGCGTGGCCCAGACCGCCGGCCATCCCCTCAGATCCCATGCCTAGGACAGGCTGGCCAGCCAGGAACGCAGCGCAGCATTGACCGGTGCGGGCACCTCGTCGTGGGGGCAGTGGCCAGCCTCCAGCAGCACCTCACTCGTGGCCGGCGGTGCATGCCTAAGGAAGCTGGCACGCCGGCCGGGGGCATTGATCCAGGGGTCCTGCATGCCCCAGATCAGCAATAGGGGGCAGGCAAGCTGGTTGAAGAGCTGGTCCAGGGGCTCGCCACTGGGGAGATCGAAAACGGTGCGAAACACGCCGAAAGCACCCGCATCGCGAGAGGGCCGCAGGATTGACTCCACCAGAGCCTCATCCACATTGGTGCGATCGAGATAGACCCGCTCCAATGTGCGCCGGACCGTGGCCGGCCGCCGCAGGTTCTCAAACAGCAGGCGTTGCAGCGGAGGACTGCGAAACAAGGCCCCGCCGATGCTGCGGCGGGCAATGGCCCCCCAGCCGGTGGGCGGCCGCTGCTCGTCGGCGAAAGGACCGGCGGCATTGATCAGAGCAACCCCAGCGGCCTGCGGCCCCAAAGCGACACCGGCCGCCAGAGCCGCATAGCCACCGAGGGAATTGCCAACCAGGACCGTCGGCCGGCCGATTTCAGTGCGGACGTAGGCCTCCAGTTGGTCACGCCACAGGGCCCCGCCGTAGGGGAGCCCTGCGGGCTTGGCACTACGGCCGAAACCCAACAGGTCGATGGCATGCACCTCATGGTGCTCAGAGAGCACGGGAATGTTGTGACGCCAGTGGTCCGTGGAAGCCCCAAACCCATGCACCAGCAGCAGGGCGGGACCCTCGGGTTGCGGCGGTGATTGGCTGAGCCGATGCACGTGATGGCCAAGAAAACTCCAGGCACCGGTGGGAGTTTCCGTAGCAGCGGTGACTTCGGCAGAGGTCGCTTCGGCAGTGGTCGCTTCGGCAGGGGTGGGGGATTGCTGCTCTGGAGAAAACGTAGACGGCATCGGCTGGGATAGTGCCGCAGCCCCACAAGGGGCGGTACGGAAGGTGCTTGATGCTAGGGAGGCTGACGCGGCCGGCAACCCCCGACCATGAGCTTGATTCCCGTGGCCCTGGCCTGGCCGATGCTTCTGCCCGGCATCGCCCTCTGGGCCCTGGCCCTCTACTGGCCCCTGAGCCTCAGCCTGGCCCCCCTGGAGCAAGGCCTAGCGAGCGGCCCGCTCAATGACGCCAGCCAGCAAATCGTGCTGGCGCTGGCCAGCCTCAGCCTGGCCTTGGTGGCTGGATTGGCAATGGAGTTGGGCCTGGGATGGGCCCTTGGCCCCAGCTGGGCCTCCAGCCTGGGATTGGTGACGGCCCTGTGGGCCCTGTTCTGGGTGCTGACGGGAAGGACGCCCTGAATGCTTAGGCCTTCTGGGTATCGCGATCGGACCCCACCAAAACGGCCCGCAGCAGCAGCGGGGCCAAGAAGGTGGTGCCAATCACCATCATCAGAATCGCCGCCTCCAGGGAGGGGGTTAACAGGCCCGCCTGGGAGCCGAGGCCAAGAAAAATCAAACCCACTTCGCCGCGAGGCAACATGCCCAGTCCCACCACCAGTCGTCGGGTGGGTTGGGCGCTGAAATAGGTCCAACCGGAGGCCAGTTTGCCAGCAATCGCCACGGCCAGCAGAAAAGCGGCCACCACCAACCCCTGACGGTTGGCGGGATCGAAGGGGTTCAGCACCGAAAGGTCCATGGCGGTGCCGATCAGCACGAAGAAAATGGTGGCGAAGAGGGCCACCAGGGGTTTGACCGTTTCTTGGATCGCTTCGGTGCGCTCGGATTGGCTCAGGATCAAACCGGCCGCAAAAGCGCCTAGAGCCGCCTCCAGCCCGATCGCCTGGGAGGCAAAACAACAGAGAATGAGCACCACGAAAGCGGCGACCACCACCTCACCCGGCGCCTTGAGCCAGTCGAGCAACTTGTCAAATAGGGGAGCGGCCCGCTGGCTGAGCCAGATCGCGGCAGCCACGAACAGCAGGGCCGCCAGAACCAACTTGAGAATGGGGGCGAGGCTCAGGGCATTGCCCGAAGCCAGAGACACCACAACGGCCAGGATGATGATGCCGAGAATGTCGTCGAGCACGGCGGCGCCAATGACAATCTGCCCCTCCCGGGTTTTCAGGAAGCCCAATTCGCCGAAGACGCTGGCGGTGATGCCAATGCTGGTGGCCGTCATCGCCGCCCCGGCAAAGACCGCGGCGATGGCGGGGAGATGGAACAGGTAGTAGAGGCCAGCGCTGCCGGCCGCAAACGGCAACACCACCCCGGTCATGGCCACCGTGGCCGCCTGGGGACCCACCGCCACCAGTTCATCCAGTTCGCTTTCCAGACCAGTCAGAAACAGCAGGGCGTAGAGACCAAGGGTGGACAACTGTTGGAGGCTGTCAAAGGAGCTCATATAGATCTCGCGCACCCGCTCCGTGGATACTGCGGCCAGTTGGCTCACGAGCTGCACGGGCCAGGCAGCCAGCTGGGCGCCGGACTCCGGCGGCAGCAGCAGATGCAGACCAGACACGCCAATCAACACACCAGCCACTAACTCCCCCAGGATCGAGGGCAATTGCAAGCGGACCATCAGCTCGGCGAGGCTGCGGGCGGCGA
>Ga0209087_1001873_pt1 | contig 12209 bp, 14 predicted proteins | sample S_130805_EF_Meta_FD_187321 | JGI IMG/M metagenome (GOLD analysis project Ga0209087, IMG submission 187321) | Freshwater microbial communities from Lake Simoncouche, Canada to study carbon cycling - S_130805_EF_MetaG (SPAdes) (version 2) | ecosystem: Environmental > Aquatic > Freshwater > Lake ...
AAGCGTTGCGTCATGACCAGTTCCTTAAAAGAAAAGGGGTAAACGAGAACAAATAAAAAAAGAGCCCCGAAGGGCTCTTGGACTAACCTAACATCTTGGCTATCTTATCTAGCATAGCTTTGTTATTGCAACTACGGACTAGCTTACAGATTGCATCTTTCTGCGGAGCTAGAGCTTCATTAGCTTTTTTCTCCAAGACCTTGCCGTCAGCCTTAGCTTTAGCAGTAAGCAATTCAAGGGTAGCATAATCACCCCGAGCATTGGCATTAGCGATAGCCTGACCGATATCTTGCTTAGCATCAGAAAGAGCTTTGCCAACCGCTTGATCCTTAGCTAGCTTGATTTTAGCTTTGCGCTCCGCTTCCTGTATTGCTTTAGCATTGGTAGCCTTAGGAATAGCATTGAAACCTGATCGCTCATAAGCACGACTCCAAGCCTTATCCGCAGTATTGCGCTGAAATTCCTCAAGACCTTCATAAGCCATGTACTCAGCTTTGAAAACATTGGAAACCTCGGTGTACCACGCAAACGAGGGTAACTTCGTAACGCTATCCACACCATTACGCTTTAACATCGCCGACAACTTAACGGCAACGCTATTGAGTAATTGTTTACCCGTTTCCTCTTTAGCCGTACCCTCAGACCAGTCAGACGCACACGACTGGAGCACCGAGCGATCAGAACCGCCGAGTACCTCATTAGCTAGCACGACCGCAGGAACGACTGAGCCCTGAGAGTTACGCTCCAAGCCACCGACAACCTCAGCAAATACATTTGATAATTGATTCATAATAAACTCCATTCACATAAGTAAGATTAAGTAACCACCAAATGACAACCCTGTCAGATAGTGGAATGAACCAAGCATTACCCGATTCATTAGATATAGTTTAACACAGTCAAATATAATAGGGGATTCTTGGACACGCATAAAAGCTTATATAAACACAGCAGAGCAAGGCAGAGCAACGCTAAAAAAAAATTGTTCTCGCTCGCTTCGCTCGGCATAGGATAGCGTGGGGCAAACAATCGACCAACCCCGAACCCCACCGCACCCCACCCCCCAAGACTGTGGTTGATTGTAGCTGCACCGACATATACACACTAATCTGCACAATACATATACATATTTTAAAAACGTGTCTAAAAAAGCCGGAACAATATACATATACCCCACCCCCCATGTTGTATTTATACGACCATAACCAAAGCCATTTCTAGAGAAAGGGGGGCCCCCCTAAGCTTTACCTCCCCTACCCCCGGGGGTATATAAAAAATTTAATAAAAACAAAGCTTTACGAAGAAAAAGTGCATGAAACTTTAATAAAAAATATATAAGTACTTGTATAAAAATAACCGACGAAATCAAACAAATAACCTACGAAATCAAACCTATGCTATAATTGATGCACCGCAACAAACGTGTTACATGTAACACAAAAACTTAAAGGAAAAAGCAATGTTTGATTTTGAAAAACAATATAAAGATGCACTAGAGAAGTTCGAGACTGTAACCAAGCAAAGTAAGCAAGCGTATGAGTTCTGGTACAACTGCGTAATGGATACTTGGAAAGATTTGTATAGCAAGAAGAAATAAGGGTAAACCCTAGGGGTAGGTAGAAACTGCTTACCCCACCTCCAAACATGTAGTATACTATGTAAAACGGAGAGATATAGTGAGTTCTTGGCTTATTATTGTAACGGGGCTAATTTACGCCTACATAGCTGCTGAACAAGGATTTAAAGGTAACTTGCCTATGTGTATCTGCTACGCTTGCTATGCTGGCGCTAATGTGGGTCTGTATATGATGGCCACAAAGTGAGCTTTACGATATACCAAGCAAACGGCATGAAAGTCGTTCAATGGTTTAGAAGCATAGACGAGCTTCTAGTTTCAATTCTTAAAAACCCAAACGACAGGTACCATAGAAATGACAACAATCGTTGGTGACTGGAGGAGAAAAGTGCTAGTTGCAGATAGTCAGTTTACTGATTCTGATACGGGCATAAAGTATTTTGAAGATAAGATCTTCCCAGTAGAAGGGGGTTTTATTGGGGTTGCCGGTAACTATTGCGATGCGGAAAAAGTAATTGAGTACGTAAACAAAAAGACTAAAGTCAAACCAAAACTCAAATCTGATAGTTCGTTCCTAAAAATAACTAAAGAAGGATTGTTTTCTTGCGGAGATGACCTTGAGTGGGAGAGGGTTCGAACCTTTATGGCTATTGGATCCGGGAGCATGGCAGCTGAAGTTTGCTTGCGTATGGGACTAACTGCCGAAGAGGGTGTAGAATGGGCTTGTAATGTGGATGCGAACAGCAGCGGACCAATCAAAACCTATAAGTTAGACGATGCCATATAAAGACCCCGAAAAGCGCAAAGCGTACCATAAAGAACAAGGCCATAAATACTACCTAGCCAATAAAGAAAAAGTATTAGCTGGCGTAAAAATAAATCGGGCAATAGGAAAAGCTAGGTGGGACACATTCAAACGTACACTTAAATGTACAAAATGCGAACAGAATCATCCAGCAGCATTAGACTTCCACCACACAAACCCAAGTGAAAAAGAGAACTTAGTTAGTAAACTAGTCAGCAACGGTTGCTTTGCTGCGGCTATGGAAGAAGTGCAAAAATGTATTGTTTTATGCGCAAACTGCCACCGAATCCACCATTATGAAGAAAACTCTGTTAAGATGCAGGCATTAACAACCAACCTGCTGCCAGAACATGCCGGTCAACGTTGAACCAACAAATGAGTATGAGACCCCCAGAAAGGTCAAAACTGCCCCAACAAAATCCCACTCAGATACTTTGAGGGCTAGGGCAAACACGGCTTTACTATTGCGAGAGCTTGGTGGACCCGATGAGTTTACGGATGAAGAAGATGCGCAAGCTAAAGAACTATTTAAGCTAGTAGACGGACAAGACCCCTCCAAAGAAGTACAAAAACAACAAATTGACGCTTTAGAAAATCCAGGAATAGCGCTTGCGCTCGGAGAGTACATATCTCATTATGACCAACAAGTCATTGCAGACAAAGTGCAACTTCGGAATATTGCAATAAATCGACTATTAGAGATGAGTCAGGATGACGATCAGAAGATTGCCATTAAAGCGATCGAATTAATAGGAAAAGCATCAGATTTGTTCACTGAACACCAAGAAATCACTATTACACACAAGAACAGTGCTGAGCTACAGAACGCTATTAGAGAAAAAATACGTCTTTTGATGCAAATGAACACCATAGACATCACTCCAAAGCCCCAAAAGCTTGAAAACACCATAGATGAGTAAGCTTTCAGTCGAAGAATTGCAGTCTTTAGAGCAAAACCTGGGCAAAATGACCCCAGCGCAGCTTCGTACGCTCCTAAGTGAGCTAGATACGACGGTAGAAGCCAAATCTAAAGAGAATTGCCAAGAAAACTTCATGGATTTTGTGCACAAGGTGTGGCCTCACTTCATTGACGGGGCTCATCATAAGGAAATGGCAGCAGCTTTTGAAAAGGTAGCCCGTGGTGAATGTAAACGTCTTATTATTAACATGCCTCCAAGGCATACAAAGTCTGAATTTGCGTCTTACCTGCTACCTGCTTGGTTTTTGGGTAAATTCCCAAAGAAAAAGATTATTGAAACAGCCCATACTGCGGAGCTTGCTGTTGGATTTGGACGAAAAGTTAGAAACCTTGTCGATTCAGATGTGTATAAGTCGATATTCCCAGGTGTTGGACTGCAGTCTGATTCAAAGGCAGCTGGAAGGTGGGCAACTAACCAAGGTGGAGACTATTTTGCGATTGGTGTTGGTGGCGCTGTCACAGGTAAGGGCGCAGACATCCTCATTATTGATGACCCTCATTCAGAACAAGAAGCAGCGTTAAGCGAGAGCAACCCAGAGGTTTACGACAAAACTTACGAGTGGTATACATCCGGTCCACGTCAGCGACTACAGCCTGGCGGCTCAATTATCATGGTTATGACAAGATGGTCCAAAAAGGACCTTACTGGGCAGGTGTTAAAATCAGCAGCGCTTAGAAGTGGTGAAGAATGGGAAGTCATTGAATTTCCTGCTATTTTGCCCGACGGGATACCACTTTGGCCTGAGTTTTGGTCTTTAAAAGAATTAGAAGCACTTAGAAACGAATTGCCTAACGGTAAGTGGATGGCGCAGTACATGCAACAGCCAACCTCAGATGTCAGTGCAATCGTTAAAAGAGAGTGGTGGAAGCAATGGGAACACGAAGATCCACCGTATTGTGAGTTTTTAATTCAGTCTTGGGATACAGCGTTTTTAAAAACCCAACGCTCAGACTATTCTGCCTGCACTACATGGGGAGTGTTCTATCGGCCAAATGACCGAGGTGTTGACGTAGCTAACATAATTTTGCTAAATTCCTTTAAAAGGCGTATGGAGTTTCCCGAATTAAAGCAAACTGCGTTTGAGCATTACAAAGAATGGGAGCCTGATTCGATTATTGTTGAGGCAAAAGCTTCAGGAGCGCCGCTTGTTTTTGAGTTGCGGGCGATGGGTATCCCTGTACAAGAGTACACTCCAAGCAAAGGTAATGATAAAATAGCGAGGTTAAATGCTTGCGCAGATCTTTTTGCGTCTGGCAGGGTTTGGGTCCCTTGTACAGCTTGGGCAGAAGAATTAGTAGAAGAAGTAGCAAGTTTTCCTTCGGGCGAGCATGACGACTTAGTAGACTCAATGAGTCAAGCGTTGTTACGGTTCCGTAGGGGTGGGTTTGTGCAGTTAGATTCCGATGAGCAAGATGAACCTAAGATGTTCAAATCAAGGCGCAATCAGGGTTACTATAACGTATAGGTTAAAACATGGCAATAGATAAGTCACTTTCACAAGCCCCAATGGGTTTAGGCGCACTCAACATGGCGGATATAGATAACACCGAGCCGGACTTAGAGATTACGATTGAAGACCCAGAGTCTGTAGAGATTGGCATTGATGGCAAACCCATCCTTAGAATAGAAAAAGACGAAGACGAAGAAGGTTTTGATGACAACCTTGCCGAGTACCTAGATGACAGCACACTTACCGAGCTAGCTAGTAATATTATTGGCGACGTCGAAGATGACATGGGCGCTAGAAAAGATTGGATGCAGACCTATGTAGACGGTTTGCAACTTTTGGGTATGAAGATTGAAGAACGTATGGAGCCATGGCCTGGTGCCTGTGGTGTCTATCATCCTTTGTTATCTGAGACCCTTGTTAAGTTCCAAGCAGAAACCATCATGGAGATTTTCCCTGCTCAAGGTCCTGTTAAAACCCAAGTCATAGGGAAAGAAACGCCTGAGAAAAAACAATCCGCCGAGCGGGTTGCAGATGACATGAACTACCAGCTTACAGAGAAGATGGATGAGTTCCGCCCTGAGACCGAGCGCATGTTGTGGGGCTTGGGCTTATCTGGTAATGCGTTTAAGAAGGTCTACTACGACCCAAGCTTAGAGCGCCAAGTTTCAATGTTCGTGCCAGCAGAAGACTTAATTGTCCCTTACGGTACGTCTAGTTTAGAACAAGCTCCTCGTGTAGCACACGTCATGCGTAAGACCGAGAACGAAGTTCGCAAGTTACAAGTAGCAGGCTTTTGGTTAGATGTAGACCTTGGTGAGCCTATTGACAGTTTTGACGAAGTAGAAAAGAAGATTGCCGAGAAAATGGGCTTTAGAGCCACTACGGATGATCGTTACAAAATCTTAGAAGTACAAGTTGACCTTGACCTGGAAGGGTATGAGGACAAAGACGAAGACGGCGAACCTACGGGTGTTGCCTTGCCATATATAGTGACCATTGAGAAGTCTGGTCAGCAAGTCTTGGCAATCCGTCGTAACTGGAGACCTGAAGATGATACTAAAAAGAAACGTAATCACTTTGTGCACTATGGCTATATTCCCGGCTTTGGCTTCTACTGTTTTGGTCTTATTCATCTTATCGGTGCGTTTGCTAAATCAGGAACTTCCATCCTCCGTCAGTTGGTTGATGCAGGGTCCCTCTCGAACTTGCCAGGTGGCTTTAAGACCCGTGGATTGCGAGTTAAAGGAGATGATACCCCGATTGCCCCCGGCGAATTTAGGGATGTTGATGTGCCGTCCGGGTCGATCAGGGACAATATCGTTCCCTTGCCTTACAAAGAGCCCTCATTGGTTCTCGCAGGTCTCTTAGATAAAATTATTGAAGAAGGTCGTCGTTTTGCTTCAGCAGCAGATCTGAACATAAGCGACATGAGCGCCCAAGCTCCCGTAGGTACAACGCTAGCAATTTTAGAACGTACCCTCAAAGTCATGTCCGCAGTACAAGCTCGCATCCACTACTCGTTTAAGAAGGAGCTTTGTCTCCTGCGCGACATTATCCGTGATTACACCCCCGATGAGTATAGTTATGAGCCAGTTGAAGGCCCACGCCGTGCAAAACAAGCCGACTATGACAACGTTGATGTAATACCAGTAAGTGACCCAAATGCCGCCACAATGGCACAGAAAGTTACTCAGTATCAAGCAGCACTACAGTTAGCCCAAGGAGCGCCACAGCTCTACAACCTCCCTTATCTCCATCGCCAGATGTTGGACGTACTAGGAATTAAGAACGCTAATAAGTTAGTTAAGCTGCCAGAAGATCAAAGACCCGAAGACCCCATCTCAGAGAACCAAAATGTTCTGATGATGAAACCAGTCAAAGCGTTTTTGTATCAAGACCACCCAGCTCACATTACTGTCCATCAGGCAGCAATGCAAGATCCAAAAATCATGAAGCTAGTAGGTCAAAATCCAAATGCACAGGCAATGATGTCTGCGATGCAAGCCCATATTAATGAGCACATTGCGTACGAATACCGCAAGCAAATGGAAGAGCAAATGGGAGTTACTTTACCGTTCCACCCAGACGAGGACGATGCAGACGAACGCGCCATCCCAGAAGATATGGAAGTTCAAATTTCCCAACTCGCCGCTCAAGCGTCTCAAGTACTCTTGCAAAGAGACAAAACCGAAATGGCTGCTCAGCAAGCACAACAAGCTGCGCAAGATCCTATCATCCAAATGCAAATGCAAGAACTTAAGATTAAGCAAATGGAAGTGGATATCAAAAACCGTAAGCTTGCCGCAGACGCAGCAGCTAAGGTTGACCAGCTTGAACTTGAGAAACAACGCATTGAATCACAAGAGAAGATTGCGGGCATGAACGCTACCCTTAAGGCTCAAAAAGATAGGGAAGATCGTATGGCTAAGCAAGAAGAAGCAGGAGCAAGACTAGGTGTTGACATGGCAAAAACAAAACAACAACTAGATCACCAAAGAGAACAAGGCTTTCAAAATCGCCAGTCTCAGCAACAAAGACAATCGCAAAAACCTCAGAAAGGGAATAAATGATTGAAAAGTATCTTGATCGTGTAGTCAAACAACTAGACGAAAAAGTAGGACGGCTACAGGAAGCCGTTGGTGCCGGAGCAGCAAAAGATTTTTCCGAGTACCAAAAGATGTGCGGGGAAGTGCAGGGTCTATTAACCGCCCGTCTATACATAACAGACCTTAGAAAAAACCTGGAGTCAACAGATGACGACTGATAATTTAATCGGCTCAAACCCCGATGTGAATTTGTCACAAGCAGTAGATTTATCAGCATTGCTACACAAAACTGAAGAAGAAAAAGGTAAACAGCTTCCTAAACCGTCTGGATACAGGATTCTTTGTGCTATTCCCGAAGCAGAGAAAGAGCATGAAGGTGGAATCCTCAAAGCCGATGAGACTTTAAGACATGATGAACTTTTAACCACAGTGCTATTTGTTGTGGATTTAGGTCCAGATTGTTACAAAGATCCAGAACGATACCCCAACGGGCCTTGGTGTCAAAAAGGCGATTTCATTCTAGTGCGACCAAATGCAGGAACCCGCTTAGTGATTCACGGACGAGAGTTCAGAATTATTAACGACGATTCTGTTGAGGCAACAGTAGATGACCCCCGTGGTATTAAACGCAAAACTGTATAGGAGCTATAAATGAATCAAGAATACAAATTCCCTGACGAAGATAAAGGTTTACCCGAAGATACTCTAGACATTGAGTTAGAGATTGAAGATGATACCCCCGAGAAAGACAGGAATAAAGAAGCAATCCCTAAAGAGATGGTGGACAAGTTTGATGCCGCCGACGATGAAGAAGAGCTCGATGAGAAGGCCCAAGCCTTACGCTTAAAGCAGTATAAGAAGGTCTACCACGACGAGCGACGTGCTAAAGAAGCTGCTTTTAGAGAGCAACAAGAGGCTATTGAGCTTGCAAAACGGGTAATGGAGGAGAATAAAAAGCTCCGTGCCCAGTATTCCGCAGGTGAGAAAACCTACATTGAGACCGTACAAAGCCAGGCCGACCTACAAGTCCAAGTGGCTCAACGTGCTTATAAAGAAGCTTTGGAGTCTGGAGACCCGGACCGCATTGTTGCAGCGCAAACAGAATTAAATGACGCTGGCTATAAAGTGCATAGGGCAAAGGACTTTAAGCCTAGTACTTTACAAGCAGAAGAAAATGATGTACAAATGCAACAAGTAGAGCAACAACGCCCCAAGATCGACCCAAAAACCGAGTCTTGGTTGGAACAGAATCCATGGTATGGCACTAAAAAAGCTATGTCCAGTTACGCTGTTGGGATACATGAAGAATTATTGGATGAGTACGGACAGACAGTTGTGGGTACTGACCAATACTTTAGACGCATAGACAGAACTATGCGTGAAAAATTTCCTGAGTATTTTGATACTTTGGAAGAGGCCGAGCCAAGAGAAGAGGTCCAGAAACCTGCCCCAAAAGCTAAGCCAAGCACAGTAGTAGCTCCGGCGACTAGAAGTACGGCCTCTAAACAGGTCAAGCTTAAAACCTCTCAGCAAGCAATTGCTAAGAAACTAGGATTAACCCCAGAGCAATACGCTCGTGAACTTATGAAATTGGAGGCCCTATAATGGCTGGCAACAATAGAATTACTCGTGAATTAGAAAGTCGTGAAGTAACAGAGCGTCCTAAACAGTGGCAGCTCCCAGAACTTCTCCCTGAGCCTGACAGACAGGCTGGCTATTCTTATCGTTGGATTCGTGTTTCTACGTTAAACGCACCTGACCCCCGCAATCTTTCCGCAAAACTGAGAGAAGGCTGGGAGCCCGTACGTCTAGAAGAACAACCTAAATTTCAACTGTTAGCTGACCCCAATAGTCGCTTTAAGGACAATATTGAGATTGGCGGGTTATTACTCTGCAAAACCCCAACTGAGCTTGTGCAACAACGGAATGCGCATTTTGCAAGCCAAGCCCAAAATCAGACCGAGGCTGTAGATAATAATTTAATGCGCCAAAGTGACCCACGGATGCCACTCTTTAACGAGAGAAAATCCACGACGACCTTTGGTTCTGGTTCTTAAATTTAATTAGGAGTTTTAAATGGCTTATCCTACCGTATCAGGCCCTTATGGGTTTCAGCCGATCAATTTGATCGGTGGTCAGGTATTTGCTGGTTCAACTCGCTTAATCCCCATCGCTTCAGGCTCTGGCACATCAATTTTTTACGGTGATGTCGTACGTCTAAACACAGGTGGTACACTAAGCAAAGTTTCAACCACAGCTACCGCAACCGACGCAGTTGGTATTTTCTTGGGTTGTCAGTTCACAAACCCAACTACCAAACAATTGTTGCAACAACAGTATTACCCAGCTAGCACAGTGGCTTCTGACATTCAAGCTTTCGTTTTGGATGATCCAGATGCTCTGTTCAAAGTAGCGGTAACAGCTGCTGGTACATCAACAATGTCTGGCGTTACACGTGCAGCAGTTGGTCTAAATACAGCTTTAATTTTGACTACTGGTAGCACAACCACAGGTGACTCTTTAGCGTCTGTTTCCGCAACTACAGCAGGTACATCAACATTGCCAATCCGTATTGTTGACGTAGTTCCAGAAACAACCAACGCATCGGGTTCTTATACTGAAGTTATTGTTAAATTTAACTTTGGTATCCACACTTACTACAGCGCTACTGGTGTAGCTACTGCAGCCTAATAGGAGCTAAATAATGGCTATTTCACGCGCACAACTATTAAAAGAGCTCCTACCGGGACTGAATGCTTTGTTCGGACTTGAGTACGCTCGCTATGGCGAAGAGCACAAAGAGATCTACGAAACAGAGACCTCTGAGCGTTCTTTTGAAGAAGAAACCAAATTGTCTGGCTTTACAGCCGCTCCAGTCAAAAACGAAGGCTCTGCTATTCGTTACGACAACGGCCAAGAAGCATGGACAGCTCGCTACAACCATGAAACAATCGCAATGGGCTTCAGCTTAACTGAAGAAGCTATCGAAGATAACTTGTATGACTCTTTGTCTGCTCGTTATACTAAGGCATTAGCACGTTCCATGGCTTACACAAAGCAAGTAAAAGGCGCTGCAGTTATTAACAACGGATTCACTAACTCTGCCGCTTATTACGGTGGTGATGGCGTACCTTTGTTTTCAACAGCGCATCCATTGGTTTCTGGCGGTACAAACAGCAACACAGTTACAACTGGCGTAGACTTGAATGAGACTTCTTTGGAAGCCGCTGTAATTCAAATCGCTGGCTGGACTGACGAGCGTGGTTTGTTAATCGCTGCTAAACCACGTAAATTGATTGTTCCACCTAACCTCATGTTCGTTGCAACTCGTTTGCTCGAGACTGAATTACGTGTTGGCACAACCGATAACGATATTAACGCCCTCAAGAACAATGGTTCTATCCCTGAAGGCTACACAGTTAATCACTTCCTAACCGATACAAACGGCTGGTATTTGACAACTGACGTACCTAACGGCATGAAGCATTTCGTTCGCACCCCATTGAGCAATTCTATGGATGGTGACTTCGACACAGGTAACGTTCGTTACAAGTCTCGTGAGCGTTATTCTTTTGGTTGGTCTGATCCCCTCGGTATGTGGGGCTCACAAGGGGCTTAATTAACACCCCCCAAGCGGTTTCGACTACTTGGTGCAGGCCCCGCTCAAAAGGCGGGGCTTTGCTTTTTTATTGCACTTATTTTTTATTTGTAGTATTATTAGATCATCTGGGTAATTCCAGCCTATTAAACTGCCCCAGCAGACGATATACCGATTAATAGGTTTAACTTGTATATAGGAGAATCCTCATGGGATTAGCTACACATTTAGGTCCTTGGCTATTAGGCACCGTTAAAAACACTACCGGCACTACCGCTGGCACACTTCGTAATACGGGCGCTACAGTCGTATCCCAAACCGTTGCTATTGCTTACACAGACATTACTGCTGGTACATACGCATTTACCATTCCTGCTGGCTCACAGATTTTAACTGCACAGTTTAATACTACTGTTGCTTATGCTACTACTACGCCTACATACGCTTTGTTTGTAAACAATACAGCTATTAATACAGCAGCTAACGGCAGCGTATTTACTAACACTGGTATTGTTAACTTGTTACTAGGCAACAATAGCGCAGCTGCAGCAGTACTGTGTTCTAACGTAGGTACTACCGACGCTGTTATTACATTTACTCAAGCTAACGTAACAGCTACTTCTGGTGCTGGTTTCTTAACTTTGACTTATGTAGTTAAACAAGCTGACGGTACATACGTTGCATCTGCACAAAACGCTTAATTAATCTAGGGGGCCCAGTGCCCCCATTACATCTTTAGGAGATTAATTATGACGATGCAATATGACGTAAAACAAGCGCACTTAAATTCTAGTGGATACCTTACAAACTATGGTACACGGGTAAAAGGTGTTTCTTTTACTGGATCGGCTACGGCTGGTTATGTAGCTTTATTTGATGCTTCTAGCGTTCCCGTATCATCCAGCGTAACATACGCTCAAAGTGGCAATACCGTAACAGTAACGAAAGTTGCTCATGGGCTTACTACTGGCACAGTTATTGGCATTCATTTTCTAGCCAATGGTTCTGGTGTTTCTGCTACTGATGGTACATATACCATTACCATAACGGGTGCAGATACCTTCACACTGACAGATATTAATTCTCGCACCATTACAAGTACTGCGGCTGTGTATGCCGTTGGTAGGTGGATTCTTACCTACGAAAGCTTTGCTGGCGATTATTTTAGTAATACACCAACTATTCCAGGTGAAGGACTACGGGCAAATACATCGGTGTATGCAGAAATTGCTAACATGGATTCAGTACAAATTT
>Ga0209087_1001874_pt1 | contig 12206 bp, 12 predicted proteins | sample S_130805_EF_Meta_FD_187321 | JGI IMG/M metagenome (GOLD analysis project Ga0209087, IMG submission 187321) | Freshwater microbial communities from Lake Simoncouche, Canada to study carbon cycling - S_130805_EF_MetaG (SPAdes) (version 2) | ecosystem: Environmental > Aquatic > Freshwater > Lake ...
AAGCGCGCTGGATGAACAACCATATGCCCATCGTCGTCTTTTCCTCGCGTCGCCCCACTCGCCTCCAAGTCGAAAGCTGGATTCAAACCTCTGGACTCCGACGTTTGAAACGATGGATCGAACCCCGTGGGGAAGAGGGAGTCTGGCTTGTCACCCGCAAGGCGTGACCCTGCCCACATTTTCAGCTAAGTTCACTTGTATGGGCCACTCACTGCGGACAAAGATTATGACAGGGGTGATCGCACTCCTGCTGCTTTTTGCAGCCGCTCTCGCAATCACTCTCTACATGGTCAAGGACTCGGACGATGAAGTAAGCGGCATCTTGGAGTATCACCTTCCGATTCTCACCCGACTCAATTCCTTGGATGTTATCACATACGAAATCGAGGTCATCGCGCATCGCCTGATGAATGAAACAAAACCCTCTCAAAAGCGAATCGAGGAAATCCATGCCCGCTCCCAGAAGTGTCGCCAGGAAATCGATACGATTTTTGAGGAATCAAAACGACTGTCGGACGCAGGAAGTAAAGACGGCCGCAATGACCTGGAGGATCGCTTGGAAATGGCACGGATGATCGGAGAAATTGATTCGCTCAAATCGGAAGTAGATCGCTTCTCCGAAGCTGCCACCCTACCGGTGGAGTTGATGGCCCAAGGCAAGTATGCGGAAGCCGCGAAAGCGATTGGAAACTTACAAGACTATGAATACCTCGATCCAATCGTTACTTCCATCCGCAAGAAATCGAACCAACTCGCGATGGATTCCCTACGTGAAACCCGTGCAAACATTTTTAGTATCATTTGGACCAATGCCATTCTTTTTCTCTCCGCATCCCTCCTTGGTCTCTTCGTTTTCCTTCTGATTACGGGACGCCTTCAAACCGCATTTCGCAGGCTGACTTCCGCTTTTCATGAAACGGCAGATGGAAAATACTCCGACCCCCTCCCTATCACTTCCGGCGACGAAATCGGGGAGCTCACCTCCTCTTTCAACACCATGGTGGATCAACTCAAGTCGAAGGAAAAACTGCGTGAAGCCTTCGGTCAGTTTCTCGATCCCCGAATTGTCGCCAATGTTGTCAACCCTGCAACGGGAGAACTTCGGCAAAGCGCTGAACGTCGCACCGTTACCATCTTCTTTTCTGACATCGCTGGCTTCAGCGGAATCGGGGAACAACTAACGGCCGACACCGTCGTTCGTTTGCTCAACCGTTATTTTACAGCGGCTACCGAAGTCATCCGCCGAAACCATGGCATCGTCGACAAATTCATCGGCGACGCCGTCATGGCCTTTTGGGCCAGCCCCTTTTCCGAAGGGGAAACCCACGCACGCGATGCTTGCCTCGCCTGCCTCGAAATGCGCAATGCGTTCGCCGCCATTGCCAACGACATCTCCAATATCACCGGTCTTCGGCGTAATATTCCCAAGTTTCATGTCCGCGTAGCCTTGGCAACAGGAGAAGCCCTCATCGGGACGGTTGGGTCGGATACGACGAAATCCTTCACCGTCATCGGAGACACGGTCAATATCGCATCTCGTCTCGAAGGCGTGAACAAGATCTATGGAACCGACCTCATCATCAACGAAGACTGCTTCCATTTGGCTGAACAGGATGTGGAAGCCCGCGAAATCGATCTTCTGACCGTCTACGGAAAAACCGAACCGGTTCGCATTTACGAGCTCCTTGGAAAAATCGGCGAACTTGATTCTTCTACCTCCCAACTTCGCGACACCTTTGCCTCGGCCCTTCAGAAGTATCGCGAGCAAAAGTGGACTGAAGCGGAAAAAAGGTTCCAGAACTGCCTCGCCATCCGAAAGAATGATGGCCCCTCACTGGAATTCTTAACCCGAATCGCGACCTTTACCCGAACTCCACCTCCCAAGGATTGGAACGGGGTATGGCAAACAGCATCTAAGTAGGCGGGAACCATTCCAAAACAGGTTTTTACCTTAAAACCGGTAAATTACTGTATCCCTAGTTTGTTCTCCGTTTTTCCCAATCAAATGGAAGGCATTCTTGACGCTACTTCCTAGGAACGCTATCCAAGTTATTCAGCGTATTTGCTGAGCTAAATGAGAATCAATCAAAACAGTGATGGCAACCAAACCATTATCGGAAAAACAGTCACCGTTAAGGGCGAAATCATTGGTAGTGAACAACTCGTGGTCGAAGGCAGGGTCGAGGGTCGGATCATGATTGATACCACCGTTCTCATCCGTGAGAGTGGCCTCGTTAAAGCCGATGTGGATGCAAATGATATCAACATCGCGGGTGGAGTCGTAGGAAATATCGCGGTGAAAGATAAAGTTGAGATTGTCAGCGGAGGCTACGTGCTTGGCGATATCCGTACCCCCCGCCTGATCATCAATGATGGAGCCAGCGTCAAGGGAACGATCGATATGGACGTAAAAACACGCTCAGACGACACTCCTGGTCCTTCGAAAGAATCTGCGTTCAACAGCTAGTCTTAGCCCCCCTACCTATTTTTCTTTTCGTCTGTCCCCCCTCAAACCCAAGGGGCAAAACCATCTGAGTCTCACCTTCCAAGGTCCAAGCTCGGTATCCTCTCTCCTGCAAATCCATAGCAAACTCCTTCGAAAATCCGTGCACGGTTCGAATCTCTTTCGGTTTCACCCTCTCCACCATCTCAATTAACTCACCGTAATCTGCGTGATCCGATAACGCAAATGCCTCATCGCATCCGTACCGGTAGATCACCCCGCGATCCAAAGCCCATCCTGTAACTACTGCCACCTTACGACTCTCCAAAGCCTTCACCTCCTTCCCCCTCGCTACCGAAAGCGGCACGATCAAAACATGACCACGCGCCTTCTCCTCAGTAATCTTTCCTAGCTTCCCTGCAGGAGGCAACGACTGACCGAGTTCCCGATACACCTCGCACATTCGATGCCCCGCCGCATGAATCAAAATAGGAAATCCTGCCGAACCGATCCGATGGAGAATCTCCTGACTTTTTCCCAGCGAGTATCCCAGAAGAATTGGCACTTTGCCCTCCTTCAGTGCTTTTCGACAAAAGGAGACGATTTCACCCACTACCTTGTCCTCCGGTGGAAAACGATACTCGGGTCGTCCAAAAGTTGTCTCCATCACCAGCACATCCGCTTGCTTCGGCTGACACGTCTCTGCCGTCGTACCCCCCCGCAATTTAAAATCTCCTGTGTAAAGAAGTCGTGTCTCTCGGCTACCCACTTTTCTTTTCACCCAAACCATGGCCGATCCCAAGATATGCCCCGCATGGAGCAACGTCAGACTCGCACCCTTGCCCAACGCAATCGCTTTCCCAAATGGAATCTCCCGAATCTTAGTTCTCTTCGGCACTCTCACCCTTAACAGTCGCGCCGTCGCAGGACTCGCCAGAATCTCATCATGACCAGCCAAATGATCATAATGCGCGTGCGTCACCACAGCCCGCTTCTGTGGTCGCTGCGGATCCATCCACAGATCCGCTTGAGGCAAATAAATTCCCCGCTCTCGCGCCTGCACCTCCCAACCCTCCACAGCCCCTCCTTTGCTTTTCATTCCCTCTTCAGGTTTTGACAAAATAAGCAGCGATCGCACTCGCAACTTTCAGACCCACCCCCTCCACTTCAGCCAACTCCTCTATCGTCGCCTTCGCTACCCGACTCACGGTACCAAACTTTTTCAACAAAGCCCTCTTTCGAACCCCACTGATCCCAGGAATTGAATCCAGCTCACTCATCTGCATCCTTTTTTTCATGAGCAGTTGGTGATATCCGTTTGCTACCCGATGCGCCTCATCTCGCACTCTCTGCAGCAGACGAATCGCCCCATTCTCCTTGGGTAAAAGGATCGGATCAGGCCGCCCTGGCCGAAAGATCTCCTCATTCTGCTTTGCCAAACCAATCACAGGCACTTCCGTCCAACCCGCCCCATGCAACTCCCGCACTGCCGCACCTAATTGCCCCTTACCCCCATCCACTACGATCAGGTCCGGCGGTTCACTTCCCTCCGCACTCCAGCGCACACACCGACGTCGAATCACCTCAGCCATACATCCCACGTCATCCTGCCCCGCCACTCCCTGAATCCGATATCGCCGATACGCAGGCTTGGACGGTCTTCCATCGCGAAATACAGCCATCGAGGCCACACTGTGAGTATCTGAAATGTTCGAAATATCAAAACACTCAATTCGAGCAGGGACGGTTCCTAACCCCAACACATCCCGCAACGTTTCCAAATCTTTCTCAGGCACTACCGTGGTTGGCAAATCCCGAAAGAACTTACGGGAGGGTCGGGTCGTTTTCTTTAAATCTTCCACAAGGTTACGTAAAGAGGCCGCTTTTTCGAAATCCCTCCTCTCCGCCGCTTTCTTCATCGCAGCCTTCAGATCTTCACGCATTTCCATGCTCTTTCCTTCGAGAAAAGAACACGCCTGCATGACTCTCTCCTGATAATCCGCCCGGCTGATCTTGGCAACACAAGGAGCACTGCAGTTCTTGATCACATGATCCAAGCAGTGCCTGTACTCCCTCTCTCCGGGGATCTCAGGTCGACAGGAACGTAAACCGAACTTCTTCCTCATGAGGGATAACGTCTGACGCAAAGCTCCCGAGTGTGCAAAAGGGCCAAAATACCGGGCCTTATCTTCCCTTTTCATCCTCGTGGTTTGAAACTTTGGGAACGGCTCCTCTACATCCACACGAACTAAGAGAAATCTTTTATCATCTCGAAAACTCACATTGTAACGCGGCCGATACTCCTTGATGAGCCTTCCCTCCAGCAATATCGCCTCCGGCTCACTTTTCACTACGTGCGTCTCCAACTCCGCAATGCTTTGCAGCAACGCCCGCGTTTTTAAATCTGCCCCCATCTTTCGCGATGGATGAAAATATTGGCTCACCCTACGATGCAAATCCTTCGCTTTTCCCACATAAATCACGCGATGAAACCGGTCCCGAAAAAGATACACCCCGGGGCGATGCGGAAGATCCCGCAACTGCTTCACAAATTCAGGAGAAACCGTTTCCATTCGATGAATTTAGCATACCCTATTCCTATGCCCCTCCCAATCTCTCCCTTTGTAAGATACCTCCCCTTTCTACTCATGTTCGCCTGTCCACTTTGGGCAGGTTCTATCGCGAAAACCCCGCAACTTACCCTCGATCTTGTCGCAGAACCTGCCCCTTTTATTCCTGGAAAAACGGTCACCGTCGCCCTTCGATTGATTCCTGTGCCGGGTTGGCACATCTACTGGGAAAACCCTGGGGACTCCGGCCTCCCTCCTTCTGTCACATGGAAACTCCCGCCTGGATGGACCGCTGGCCCTCTCCAATTTCCCTTTCCAGAAAAAATCCTTCTCCCCCCTCTCGTCAGTTACGGATACGAACAGGAAACACTCCTGCTGACAACTTTCACGATCCCTGATTACGAAAAAATACCCTCCTCTTTTCCTATCGAAGCAGATATCGAATGGCTTGTTTGCAAGGAAACATGCCTGCCCGGGAAAGCCCACCTCAATCTCACCCTTTCCACTCAGCCGAAACCTAACATCGATCTTCAAGGTCTTTTCGATGACGTCCGCAAAGACCTACCCATCTCTCTTCCTCAAATCCCAATTTCCGCCAAGACAGAAGGCTCTGCCCTACAAATCACCGTCCAGCCCCAAACTAAAGTAGGTTCTCTCATCTTTTTTCCCGAGGGCGACTTTCTGGATGAATTCAAACCTTCAAAAACAGAAGTCCTTAGCTCAGGAAGACTTCAGCTCACCATCCCCCTCAAAGAAAAAGCCAAACTTCCCCCCTCGCTCCAAGGAGTCCTTGTCGCAGAAAACCCTTGGGACACCTCCGGCCACCGCGCCCTCGCAATCTCCATCGCTTTAAAATCTCCTTCCTCCTCAACCTCCCGCCTCCCGCTGACCTTACTCTTCGCCTTTCTTGGCGGATTGATTTTGAACGTGATGCCATGTGTCTTCCCTATTCTTTCCCTCAAAGCCTTACACCTCGTACAAATTTCATCAGAAAGCCGGTCCGCTGCTCGACGCGAGGGCATCGCTTTCAGCTTCGGTGTCCTTATCTCTCTTCTGGCCCTCGCAGGACTTCTCATCATTCTCCGTGCCTCAGGCCAATCCCTCGGCTGGGGATTTCAACTGCAATCTCCCCCTGTCGTTTGGCTTCTCTTGGCTCTACTCCTCGCGCTCTCTCTCAACCTTCTGGGTGTCTTTGAATTTCAATCGCTCTTAGGTGGTCTCGCCGCAAAGAAGAAATCCCAAGGCTGGGCAGGGGCCTTTGCCTCAGGACTTCTGGCTGTTGCCGTCGCCTCCCCCTGCACCGCCCCCTTTATGGGTGTCGCACTTGCCGCAGCCTTCGCCCTCCCTTCCCACACAACTCTTCTGATTTTCTCATCTCTAGCCTTTGGCTTCGCTCTTCCCGTACTTCTTTTCTCCTTTTTTCCAACTCTTCTTTTCTTCCTTCCAAAGCCAGGTGCATGGATGAATACATTCAAAAAGATACTCTCCATCCCCATGCTCGCCGCCGTTCTCTGGCTGGCTTGGGTTGCCTACCGCCTATCAGGATCTTCCGCAGCTCTTCCCGCCCTACTAGGTACAATCGCTCTCTCCTTAGGTCTACTCCTCTACGGGCGTAGCCAACACTCCCTTCCTCCATCCCCATCTCTGCGCTGGAGCGGGCTCGCTTTGGTTCTTCTTGCGGCCGTAATCCCTGCAACCGTTTTAAAGACCGCCTCGACCGAACTAGTTTCGCATCACCCAGACCGCCTGCCTTGGTCGGAAGAGGAAGTTGCCCGCCAGTTCGCCGCCGGTCGCACGGTCTTCATCGACTTCACCGCCGCTTGGTGCCTCACCTGCCAGGTCAACGAGCGCGTCACCCTGTCCCACCCCGATGTCCAAGCCGCTTTCCGCTCTAACAACATTGCTTTTCTTGTCGCCGATTGGACTCGCCGTGATCCTGCGATCACCTCCGCTTTACATAAATATGGACGCGAAGGAGTCCCGACCTATGTCATTCTGCGCCCCTCTGAAAACTCCACTCCCCAACTTCTTCCCGAAATCATCACCCCTTCAATAGTTCTTAAATCTCTTTCCCCTTAGCCCTTTACATATTTCTTCAAAATCATCTCACCCCTCACTACCATCGGGTTCTTGAAAAATTCTCGCCCTCTTGTCGGAATAATTATGGGTAGCCGATCCGACTGGCCCACCCTCCAACCCGCCCACACCCTTCTTCGCAAGGCGGGGATTCCAACAGAAGTTCGTGTCGTCAGCGCCCACCGCACCCCGCTCCGCCTCGTTACCTACGCTCGTTCCGCTGAAAAACGTGGTCTCCTTCTGATCATTGCAGGCGCAGGCGGCGCCGCTCATCTCCCAGGAATGGCCGCAGCCCTAACTCCCCTTCCCGTTTTAGGAGTTCCCGTCGCGAGTAAATCTCTTCGTGGACTCGATTCCCTACTTTCCATCGCTCAAATGCCTGCAGGCGTTCCCGTGGCCACGTTCCCGATTGGAAAAAAGGGAGCCATCGCTGCCGCTCGCTTCGCAATCGCTCTGTTTCGTCACCTGTGATCTCCCCCGGCCAATCCATCGGTATCGTTGGCGGAGGCCAACTCGGCCGCATGCTCGCCTTGACCGCTCGTAGAATGGGCTACCGCATTGCCATCCTCGATCCCGACCCCAACTGCCCCGCATCTCCCGTTGCCGATCTTTGCCTCACCGCTCCCTTCGACGACTCTGCAGCCCTTCATCGCCTCGCCGAATTCGGCAAAGTCATCACCTACGAATTTGAAAATCTTCCCATCGAATCCCTCAGAGTCCTAGCCTCCCTCAAGCCCGTCTACCCCGATCCTTCCATCCTCCATATCTGCCAACACCGCGAGCGGGAACGCGACTTTCTCAAAACCTCGGGCTTTCCATCACCACGCTATTCCGTCGTAGCCTCCGCTTCAGATCTCGCCGCAGCTATGAAAACGTTTTCCGGAAAGACCCGACTTAAATCCTCGGCTTTCGGATACGACGGGAAAGGACAGCTGGCCCTGAATCCCTCTTCCGACCCGAACGAAGCATGGAAGAAGATTCATGTCCCCCGCGCCATTCTCGAGGAGCATGTCCCTTTCATTCGCGAACTCTCCGTCATCATCGCCCGCGATGCAGCAGGCCACACCGTTTCCTACTTTCCGTTTGAAAATCGTCATCAGGATGGAATCTTGGAACGAACTCTATTTCCAGCCCGAATTCCAGATCACACCGCCAACCGCGCCACTCAACTAGCCGAACAAATTTCAAAAAAACTGAACCTTGTAGGCCTTCTCACGGTCGAACTGTTTGAACTTTCTGACGGGGGACTATGGGTCAACGAACTCGCTCCCCGTGTCCACAATTCAGGCCATCTGACCGCCGAAGCCTGCCCCACAAGCCAGTTTGAACAGCAGATCCGCGCCATCTGCGGACTACCCCTAGGGATGGTTTCGCCCATTGGTCCCGCTGCCATGTTCAACCTTTTGGGAGACCTCTGGAATAACGGTGAGCCCGATTGGGCTCCACTCCTTGCTCTCCCAGCCGCCTCCCTCCATCTCTACGGCAAAGCGGAGGCCCGACCTGGGCGAAAAATGGGTCATCTTACAATCCGTGCGCCTGATCTAGATCAGGCCATCCAGCTGGGATTAGGTGCCCTGAACCCAATTCGTGCAAAAGCCAAGCTTCCTCCTCTTTTACCCTGACTCTGGGCTAAAAAAGTCTCCTCGAATTCTTCCCAACTTTCCGTACTCTTTGAATTATTGCCGGCTGGTGCAATGGTAGCACACCAGACTTTGGATCTGGCTGTTCCTGGTTCGAGTCCAGGGCCGGCAGCTTCTTTGGTGGAAAGTAGGTGGATGAGGTGGAAGGTCTCTTGGATCAAAAAGTCTAAGCCTTTCTCAAGCTAAACCTTACACCTTACACTATTTCTTCCTAGGATCCTTGAGCCACGGAATCCGCCCCTCAGCCAGATCCCTCACCACCTCCGGAAGTAAACAGTGCTCCGCCCTCTGAATTCTGCCATGCAACGTCTCCGCACTATCTCCAACTTCCACAGGAACGCGGATTTGCCGTATCACAGATCCTCCATCCACCACCTCGTTCACCCAGTGCACGGTACAACCCGTTTCCTTCACCCCCGCCTTCCAAGCCTGCTCCCAGGCTCTCAAACCCGGAAATGCAGGAAGCAAAGAAGGATGAATATTAATCATCGCACCACCAAACCGGCTCAAAAGAGGCCTCTTCACCACACGCATGTATCCTGCCAAAATCAAAAGTTCTACCCCCGCCTTCAATATCTGTTCTGCCAACCCCTCCTCAATCTCCTCCTCAAGTTTCGTTAGATATTTTCCCTTGGGACAAACCACCGTTGGGATTTCCCTCTTTTTCGCTTCTTCCAAAATCTTCGCGTCCGCCTGATCGCTCCCCACCACAACAAACTCCGCCTCAATCTTCCCCTCCGCCACCGCCGCCGCCAAAGCCACGAAGTTGCTACCCCGCCCCGATCCCAGCACCCCCAGCTTGAGTCTCTTCACGCCTTGAGTTTCTGCAAAACGGCTGTCGTCGATCGACCTGGCGTCAACGGCAATACTTCGATTTTTCCCCCGCCTCTCTTGACCGCTCCCACTTCATCCTGATCCAACTCCTCCTCCTGATAATCGCCGCCTTTCACATAAACATCCGGTCGAACACCCTCCAAAAACCTCGTCGCGCGTTTCTCAGGAAAAATCACCACTGCATCCACACAGCCCAAGGCCGCCACCACCTCCGCCCTCTCCTTTTCCCCGTTGATGGGTCGACCGTCCCCCTTCAACTCCCCCACGCTCTTGTCTCCGTTAACTCCCACAACCAATATATCTCCTCGCCTCCTCGCTTCCTGAAGAAAACGCACATGCCCTACATGCAGTAGATCAAAACATCCATTGGTCGCGACGACTCGACGCCCGGCTTTTCGCTCACCTTCTCTCCATGGTGAAAGTTTCTCCCAACTAAGAATCAATCCCATATGCACACATCTTGACCCGCCCTTTAGGACTCGCAACATCTAATCAGAAAGGCTTTTGTGCAACTTTATGGATTTTGACTGGTCCGCATATTCGTCTCCAGCCATCTCACCGCAAGAGGTGCAGGAAAGTTTTGAAGACCCTTTCTGCCTTCGCATTCTCCCCAGCAGCGGCCCACTGGCCGAACACTCTCGCTTTCTCTGCCTTGGAAAAAGCCTCTCGGGCAAATCCCTCTTTTCTCTCTACAGCTCCGATGGACGCCGCATGCGTCCCATCGCCAGTCGAACCATGACGCAACACGAAACCTACTTCTACGATCGCAAAGCCAAGGAATCCCTTTGAGCGATCTCACTCAAATTCGCCAGTGGGAGGAAATCCCCTTCTTTCCCAACCCAAAAGAGGAAGCCAACTACTGGGCTACCCATCAACTCGACCCAGCTCTCCTCGCCGCGTCTCTCTCTCGAACCGAGAGTCAAGAGTCCACCTCGATTACCCTCCGAATGGATCCGCGGATGCTTAGTCGCCTCAAACGCCTCGCAGCTCGCCGATACCTCAACTATCAGTCCATGATCAAACAGTGGCTGGCCGAGCGAATGGAGAAGGAAAATCCCGAAGCCTAGCCTTACGCCTCCCGTAGCCCTGTGATCCCACCCATCTCAAAAAGAAGCTCGTACATCTCTGCCAACCCATCCGAAAATTCCTCCGCCACCGAGCTGACGCACTGCCTCACCGCAGCAAATCCCTGCAACTCGCCCGTCGAATCATAGTAAGGGATAAAATCAATCCTCCACCTCTCTCCACCTTTTTTTCCCTCTCCCATCGTCTGACACCCGTTCCCAGACTCCAAACACTTCAATACTTTGATGGCCTCCCGACGCGCCATTCTAGCCCCTTGCCATAAAATATTTACAGGCGCACCTACTATGGCCCTTGGCATACCACCTTCCCAACAGATCTTTAACTCACGATCCAAAATGGCCACCGCATGACCCGACTTCCGCAAAGCCCCAACTAGCAGTTCATGAATAGTGCTCATTTGGAAACTTACCTAGAATTTGCTTACCATCATTTAATAGAAATACAAATTTATACTTATTAATAAAATTTAAGCCACTAAAGGAAAGATATTTATGTACGATTTTTGATTGTAGGTGAAATAGAGGAACCTACTCCTTTCGTTTTATTGCAAAAACTTCTACTCTTTTCACATGTCTCCTAGCTCCGTCTCAAATTCCTTAAGCTGGAAATTGCCACATGCCCGCCGCACCAAGCTCATCGCTACTCTCGGCCCCAAACACACCGAATCCAATGCCCTGTCTCAACTGATCGATGGAGGGGCTGAAATATTTCGCCTCAACATGTCGCACGCTACTCACGACTTTGTTCGCCAAGTCACCCCAAAACTTCGTTCCCTAGCCGCAAATCGGGGCCAGGAAATCGCCATCCTTCTCGATACCCAAGGTCCGGCTATTCGGACTGGAACCATCGGCCAACCTCGCCAACTCGCGGTCGGCGATTCTCTCATCCTTTCAATTGATCCCAAAGCTCCTCCACCCGCCATCCCCGTCAACTATCCCGACCTCATTCACGACCTCCAACCCGGACAAAAACTCCTCGTCGATAATGGAGTCATTCATCTCCAAGTCGTAAAAAAGGACACCACCTCGCTCCACTGCCGCGTCCTCACTCCGGGCACCTTGGGAGATCGCCGCCACATCAACCTGCCAGGAATCCGCGTTAACCTACCTGCCATCACCTCAAAAGACGCCGCCGACCTACTCGTGGGCCTCGAAGCAGGGATCGATTGGGTCGCCCTCTCTTTCGTTCGAGACCCTGAAGACGTCATCGCCCTCCGCAATTTTCTAGACGAGCACAAAGCCCAAGACGTGAAAATTATCGCTAAGATCGAAGACCAATTGGCCGTCAAAAATATCCTCGGCATTATCTCTGCGGCAGATGCCATTATGGTCGCCCGTGGAGACCTCGGAGTGGAGTGCCCGTACGAAGAACTCCCCATCATTCAACGCAAAATCGTGAAACAGTGCATCGCCTCAATGAAGCCCGTCATTGTCGCCACTCACATGCTGGAGAGCATGATCACCAATCCCCTCCCGACGCGCGCCGAGATCACCGATGTCGCCAATGCCGTTTTCGAAGGCGCCGATGCCATTATGCTTTCCGGAGAAACCGCCACGG
>Ga0209087_1001878_pt1 | contig 12192 bp, 11 predicted proteins | sample S_130805_EF_Meta_FD_187321 | JGI IMG/M metagenome (GOLD analysis project Ga0209087, IMG submission 187321) | Freshwater microbial communities from Lake Simoncouche, Canada to study carbon cycling - S_130805_EF_MetaG (SPAdes) (version 2) | ecosystem: Environmental > Aquatic > Freshwater > Lake ...
ACCAGGGCGCCCACGGTGGCCAGGGGGAATCGCGGTGTCATGGGTGACCTACTCCGGCGGAAGCTAGGACAGCGGCCTGGGCCAGCCAGGAGCTGCCGGGGAGCCGCACCCGAAGAGGCAGGCCAAACCTGGGCCAGCCCCGCCAACGCCGCCCAGCTCACCCCAGCCGATCACAGCTCCACACCAGCTGCCATCACAACCTGCCTCACAACAGGGTCACCACGCCGCTGCCGATGTCGCAGTAGGCACTGCGGATCGTGAGCCTGCCGGCCGCCACCGCGTCCTTGAGCAGGGCGCTGCGGGCGGTGAGCTGATCGGCGACGTGGCGGGCGTTGCGCTCAATGGCCCGGGTCAGGTCGTCGCCGCTCCTGAGCTGGGCGCGGATCGGCTGCACGAGGTCCTCCAACAGAGGGGTGAGGGGTGCGTTGCTGATCGCCGCCTGCACCGCACCGCAACTGCTATGGCCGAGCACCAGCACCAGGGAGACCCCCAAAACCCCCACGGCGTAATCGAGGGAGGCGATGGCCTGGTCGAAGGCCGTGTTGCCCGCACTGCGCACCTGGTAGAGCTCACCGGCGGCGCAGGCAAACAGCCAGCCGGGATCCACCCGGGAATCGGCGCAGGAGAGAACAGCCGCAAAGGGGCTCTGGCCCTGGGCGAGGGCCTGGGGAGCGATCTGGCAGGTGTGGCTCCAGAGGGTGCTGAGGGGCTCCATCCGCTGCTCGTAGGGGGCGGCAGCGGCGGCCCTCCAGGCGGCCGCAAAGCGGGCGTTGCCCTCCTGGAGACGACGCAGCGGATCCTGGGGGGTGCAGGCCTGGAGCCGCTCCAGCAGCTGCGGATCCTGGGCCGGGGAATCCAGCCGGTCCGCGGCGTGGGCGGGCCGGGCCTCCCCGAGCATTCCGCCCAGCACGCCCCACAGAAGGCTGCAGGCCTGAAGCAGGGAGCGGCGGGGGAACGTCACGAAGGCCCCCCAGGCAACGGAGCATTGCCATGACCCTAAGAGGCTGCTGAAAAAGCCGGAGAAGGCCCGCCCATTCCATGCCAAACGCAGCGATTTCATGCGGTTCTGCGCCACCACCAGGGGCCGCCGTGGGAAAATCCCCGATTGCTTGCGGTTCAACCATGCGCAGCCACGGGTGCGGCGATCTGCGGGCCGACCAGGTCGGCCAGGCCGTCCAGCTCTGCGGCTGGGTCGACCGGCGCCGCGACCACGGCGGCGTGATCTTCATCGACCTGCGGGACCGCAGTGGCACCGTGCAGATCACGGTGGATCCCGAGCTGGCGGGCAACGAGCCTGGGGCGCGCGAGGCCTTTGCGGCGGTGTTCGAAACCGCCAGCCACCTGCGCAACGAAACGGTGCTGCAGGTGCAGGGCAGGCTGCGGAAGCGGCCGGCCGATTCAATCAATGAACGCCTGACGACCGGCCACTTCGAGGTGCTGGCGGGCACCATCACCGTGCTCAATGCCGTGAAGGGCAACCTCCCCTTCCCCGTGTCGCTGCACGACGAGGAGAACACCCGCGAAGAGCTCAGGCTGCGGCATCGCTATCTGGATCTGCGCCGTGAGCGCATGAACAGCAACCTGCGGCTGCGCCACCAAACCACCCGGGCGATCCGCCAGTTCCTGGAGGAACGCGGCTTCATCGAGGTGGAAACACCGGTGCTCACCCGCTCCACCCCCGAAGGCGCCCGCGACTACCTGGTGCCCAGCCGGGTGTGCGGCGGCGAGTGGTTCGCCCTGCCCCAGTCGCCCCAGCTGTTCAAGCAGCTGCTGATGGTGGGCGGCCTGGAGCGTTATTACCAGATTGCCCGCTGCTTCCGCGATGAAGACCTGCGGGCCGACCGCCAGCCGGAGTTCACCCAGCTGGACATGGAGATGAGCTTCATGGACCAGGAGCAGATCCTGGCCCTCAACGAAGCCCTGATCGCCGCGATCTGGAAGGCGGTGAAGGGGGTTGAGCTGCCCCTGCCCTTCCCCCGCCTCACCTGGCACGAGGCGATGGAGCGCTACGGCACCGACCGCCCCGACACCCGCTATGGCATGGAGCTGGTGACCGTGTCGGATCTGGTGACGGACATGGGCTTCAAGGTGTTCTCAGGGGCGGTGGCCGCCGGTGGTTCGGTGAAGGTGCTGCCCATTCCAGGCGGCAACGACGCCATCAGCAATGTGCGCATCAAGCCCGGCGGCGATGTGTTCAGCGAGGCCCAAAAGGCTGGCGCCGGCGGCCTGGCCTTCATCCGGGTGCGGGAGAACGGCGAGATCGACACGATCGGCGCCATCAAGGACAACCTCACCGAGGCCAAAAAGGCCGAGCTGCTGGAGCGCACCGGCGCCCAACCCGGCACCCTGCTGCTGTTCGGCGCCGGCGACACCGTCACGGTGAACAAGGCCCTCGATCGGGTGCGCCAGTTCCTGGCCCGGGAGCTGGGCCTGGTGCCCGCCGACCGCGACAACGACCAGTGGAACTTCCTCTGGGTGGTGGATTTCCCGATGTTTGAGTTCAACGCCGGCGAAAACCGCCTCGAAGCCCTGCACCACCCCTTCTGCGCCCCCAACGTGGAGGATCTGGGCACAGACCCCGAGCGCTGGGCTGACACCCTGCCCACCGCTCGCGCCCAGGCCTACGACCTGGTGCTCAACGGCCTGGAGCTGGGCGGCGGCTCCCTGCGCATCCACGATTCGGCCCTGCAGCGCCAGGTGCTGCAAACGATCGGCCTGCCCCTGGAGGAAGCGGAGCGCCAGTTCGGCTTCCTGATGGAGGCCCTCGACATGGGCGCCCCACCCCACGGCGGCCTGGCCTTCGGCCTCGACCGCATGGTGATGCTGCTGGCCGGCGAAGAATCAATCCGCGACACGATCGCCTTCCCCAAAACCCAGCAGGCCCGCTGCCTGATGACCCAGGCCCCGGCCGGTGTGGCCGGCAAGCAGCTCGAGGAACTCCACGTGGCCAGCACCTGGGTGGAAGACGAGGGCTGATCCGCCAGGCCGGCATCGGTGGCGGCCGGTTCAGAACCCGAGCCGGCGCAGCAGGGCGCGATCCAGGCCCCGGCGCCGGACGAAGCGCTGAACGGGCTCCGGCAGCTCGGCGGCCAGGCGCTGCAGGGGCCCGGCCACGGCGCGGAGGCTGAAGGACTGCCGGAGAGTCCGCCACTCCCAGGCTCCGATCGCTCGGTCGGCGCTGAGTCGAAACTCCCAGGTGCCGGGACGGGCCAACAGCCAGGGACGAGCCACCGGCCAGGAGAGGGTGCGCAGGGCATAGGCCGGCGCCCGGGGAAACAGATGGACCACCCGCCCCTGGGAAGGCAAGCCGTGGGGCTCAAGCGGATGGGACGTCGCCCCCCCGCAAGCGGACGTCGAAGCTGCCATCAGAGCTGCCCAGTCCACACCCAGACGGGGTCCGAGGGCATGCCAGGCCGTGGGGCGGGGATCGGCCTCGATCAGCAGGGGGCTGGACCCATCGGCGGGCAGCAGGAAGGTGGTGTTGAACAACCCATGGAGCCCTCCCGCCTGCCCCAGGCTCTGCAAAGCCCCGTTCACCCCCTCCGGCGCAACCGGAAGGAAGCGGCGGCACAGATCGGGTCCGAACCGACGCTCGGTGATCAGTGATCGGGAGGGCAGCAGGGCCAGCAGTTCACCGGCCGCAAAGAGTGCATCGGCGGAACAGGTCGTCGCCGCCACCCAGGCCTGCAGCACGAGCGGATACCAAGCCTGCGGCGGCGGATCCGCCAGTACCGCCTCCGGATCGGCCCAGCGCCGCAGCTGCTCGCCAGCGGAGCCCTGATCGGCCTTGACCATCAGCGGGCCTGAACAACGGCGCAGACAGGCCTCGAGGTCCGCCGGGCGCGTCACCAGCTGAGTGGGTGGCGTGGGAATGGCATGGGTCTGCAGGAGCTTCGCCAGTCCCACCTTCGAACCCACCATGGCCAGCCCCTCGGCCCTACGGATCGGCAACAGGGCCAGGCGACGCTCCAGGGGCGCATCGGCCCGGGCGAGGGCGAAGGGAAGCGCGTCGTTGGAATGGATCATCCAGTCCCCCGGCTGCCTGCCAATGCCGGGATGGGCCAGCAGTTCGGCGGCCCAGGCCTGGGGCGAGAAGGGAGCGGCCAGGGGCACGAAACGATCCACGAAGCGGCTGTGCCGAAACGGCGAGTCCGCCCCTCCCACAGCCACCAGCTCGAGACCGTGGCCGGCCAAGGCCTCCGGCAGCCGCGCCGTCAGCGCGGTGCACCCGATCAAAATGAGGCGGCCCATGGCGTCGGCAGGGGCCGCCAGCGGGCGCGGCGAGCCAGCAGGGGTTTCGGGGTGAGCCTCCCATCGCCAGGAAACAGCAAGTCCGCCATCACGGGGGCCAGGGCATAGCGGCGCCGCTGCAGTTCCACCAACAGGTTGTGATCGCGGCAGCCGCCGTAGACCCGGGTTTCCAGGCCAGCGAGGGGCAGATCCCAGCCGGCCGCCAGGGCCGCAGCCCTGGCCGTGCCCTCCCGATCGGAGCCGCTTCCGCCGGAACAGCAAAGGAGCAGCCGGGGTGCCACCGGCCGCGCTGCTGGAACCGCCGATCGAAGGGCTTCCATCCAGCTGCGATCAACCGCCACGGCCCCTTGGGGCGGCCAACCGCCTAGGGAAACACCCCGGTCGGCCCCCAGGGCCACGGCAGCCACGGCGGCGGCAAAGCCGCCACCGCTGTAGCCGATCGTCACCACCTCCCGATACTCGGCCAGGGGTACCAGGGAGGGCAAGGCCAGCAGCAGGCGGGCCAGCAGGCTGGTGCCACCATCGGGTCCATAGAAGCTGCGCTGCTGGGGGCGGTCCCGCAGCACCAGCACCACATCGGTGCGCAGCGGACCAAGAAGCTGCAGAAAACAGGGGGCGATCATCGACACGGCATTGGCATTGGAGGCAAAGGCCACCACCAGCCGCCGCTCCGACTCCGAACCGGAGGACGGGCCGGAAGGCTCCCGCCGGTACCAGCGCAGCTGGGCCTCCCCCAGATCCCGCACCACCGGCTCGGCGTAATGGGCCGGCGCCGCCAGGAGCGTGGGGGCATCGGTGCAGGTTTCCGCCAGCAGGCCCGCCAGGGCGGGCGAGGGCTCCCCGCAAGCCAGCCAGGCCAGCAGCAGTCCCTGCAACTCCTGGGGCCGCATCACCCGGTCGTGCTGCAACCGCAGCAGGTTGGAGCGGTTGATCGAGAGGCCGCTGAAGCGTTGCTGGAGCGCCACCGCCTCTGGAGACACAGCCTCCAGCAGTCCTGGACTTCGCCGCACCAGACTTCGGGCCCTGCGCTCCAGCCAATGCACCCGCAGCCGGTCGCGCCGGGCCCGCAACAGGGTGATCCAGCGGGACAGGCAGCGGGCTTCCTTCACGACAAGGCATGAAGCCGGCCGAGCTCCCGCCGCAGCGGCTTGCCGCTCGGCCCCCGGGGGATCGCCTCCATCGGGATCAGGGCCTTCGGCGCCCGGTAGCCCATGGCGTCCTGGCAAAGGCGCCGCAGCCGGGGCAGCTCCTGCTCCGGATCTAGGCCGCTCCTCAGGCGCAGGGCCGCCATCGGCACGGCTCCATACACACTGGAAGGGGCGCCGAAGCCCACCACCTCCTGCACGGCTGAATCCTCACTGAGCAGATCCTCGATCTCGTGGGGGGAAACGAGCACGCTGCGGAACAGAAACACGTCGTTGGCACGGCCGGCGAAGGAGAGCAGCCCATCAGGCCACAGACGCAGCAGATCGCCAGGGCGCATGGCCTCCAGGGTGTGCTCCAGATCAATCAAGCCATGGTCCGGATGCTGCAGCCGCACCCGCAGGGTCTTGGCCACCACCGCCTCGCCGATCCCCTGGGCCTGCCATTCGGGAGGGGTTTCGGGATCAAATCCGAAACGCACATTGGGGAGCGGAAAGCCCACGGTTTCGCCGTCATGGGCGAGGAGCTGGTCGGGCGGCAACAGGGTGAGTGGGCCCAGTCGGCTGTTGGCCAGGGCGATCGTGAGTCGCGGGCCGAAACGCCCGTGGAACCGCCGCCGCAGGCCGGCCGGCACCCGATCTGTGCCTGTCACAAACACCAGGGAGGCGGGAAAGCGCTCGTCCAGCCGCTGGGCCAGCATCTCCTCAAGATAGGTGGGGTTCACCGGCAGGGTGTCGGCCTCAAAGCGCCCCGCCAGCTCTGGCAGTTCGAGCCGTTCACTAACCCGAACACAGCAGAGGGTCGCGCCCTCCAGCAACGTCCGCAGGGCCCAGTTGCGGGAAGCCCCGAACTGCATGCGGAAGGTGAACAACATCCGCCGGCTCGAGGGCCACTCCGGCTGCTGCAACATCGCCAGCGCCTCGAAATAGGAACTGGTCTGGATGGCAGGCACGCCGGTGGTGGTACCGGAGCTCAGGGCGATGCCCGCCACCTGATCCAGGATCTCGCGCACCTGTTGCGCCCCATCCCCTGGGCTGGGAGGAGGCGGGGCGCAGAGCAATGGTTCAGGGGGAGTCCAGATCTGCCAGTCCCCCTCCACCACGGTGCGGCGTTCCATCCCCAGAGCCGCTGGCAGGGGCCGATCGGTGAACACCGCCCCGACCCCGGCGCGATGCACCAGAGAGGCCCATTCCTCCTCGCCGGCGTGCAGCGGCAGCAACAGCAGAGGCCGCCCGGCAAAGAACTGGGAGATGGTGAGCAGCAGATTTTCAACCGTGTCCCCGCCACACACGCCCCAGAGCCGATCGCTCCCGAGGCAACCGATCCGGCTCAGGGCGTCCTGGACCCGCTCCTGCCAATGGTCGAGGTGCTCCAGCAGTTCGGCGTGGCTGATGGTGTGGTCGCTGAAGCGCAGGGCCTCGCGGCGTGGATCCTCCGCCACCCGCAACCTGTAGAGCTCGCGCAGCATCCAGCCCGCCGCAGGCAGGGGCCCTGGGGGCAAGGGCAGGGGGATGGGGAGAAGCTCCCGCTGAACCAAGGGGGACATGAATTCAGACCCGGGGAGCCGTGGCGATGCGGCGCAGCAACTGATCCGCACCATGCAGGGCAGCCACCGTTTCCGGCGTGATCAGCACCCCTTGCTCGATCTCCAGGGCGATGCAGGTCTCCAGGCGGCCGAGGCTATCCAGCCCCAAGTCGACCAGGGAGAGCCGGCCCGGATCCTGGCGGAGCGTGTCGCCCAGGGATTCCAAATCAGGTGGGGGCAGGCTGATCGAAGCCAAGGCAGCGATCAACTGATCCACGGGATCGGCACAGGCGGGCATCGAGGGAAGCCGAAGATAGGGAAACAAAAAAACCGGATCCTAGATCCGGTTCGGCAGCCTGAATTGCACAACGGCGAATCGCCTAGCTCAGGACGGATGGTTTACGAAGCGAAACCTAAGAAACCAGAGGGGGTGTTTCGCCGATATTCGGGAGGGGAGTTTCCCCACCTGGAGCCCCCATGAAGGGAGCGGCGGAGCCTGGGGTTTCACCGCCCACCCCATGTTTAATCCGATTCGAGCTCGCCATGAAAGCACTGCTGTAGATCAATGAAATCCTACCGATTTCCTGGGCCCCTTCCACGGACATAGGAAAACGTGATCAATGCGAGCTGTCAGCCAAGCAGGATCCCTGTCCTTGGCCGTTGATCAAGCGGCCGAATCGATCAATCCGAAAAGAAACCCAGGGTCGCGCTTCGTGGCCTCACCAGCCTCCCAACCTGGAATCAGATCCCCTGCTCCACCGCCGCCCTTGGCTGGCTCCTCCTCCACCGATCTGGTGCGTCAGTACCTCCAGGAGATCGGCCGGGTCGACCTGCTGAGCGCCGAGGAGGAGCTCACCCTGGCCCGGCTGGTGCAGCGGCGCGAAGGACTGCTGGAGCAGCAAGGCGATGGCGACCTTCCACGCTGGGCCGACCGCTGCCAGCTCAGCCCCGCCGAACTGCGTCTGGCCCTGCACCGGGGGCGCCGCGCCAAGGAGCGGATGATCCAGGCCAACCTGCGGCTGGTGGTGGCCGTGGCTAAGAAATATCTTCAGCGCGGCATGGAGCTGCTCGACTTGGTGCAGGAAGGGACCCTGGGCCTCGAGCGGGCGGTGGAGCGCTTCGATCCCACCCGCGGCTTCCGCTTCAGCACCTATGCCTACTGGTGGATCCGCCAAGGCATCACGCGGGGAATCGCCAGCCAGAGCCGCACGATCCGCCTGCCGGTGCACGTCACCGAAAAACTCAACCGCATCCGGCGGGCCCAGCGGCTGCTCACGGCCCGCCTCGGCCGCAGCCCCACGATCCGGGACGTGGCCACCGAACTGGGCCTGAGCGAAGCGGTGGTGCGCCTCACCCTGGAACGGCAGCCGCGGCCCGTGTCGCTGGATGTGCGGGTGGGCCGCGACCAGGACACCGACCTGGGCGACCTCCTGGAGGATGGCCACGCCACCCCGGAGCAGGAACTGGCCCGCGAGCAGCTCCACGACGATCTGGAGTTGCTGCTCGAGGAGCTCAGCCTGCGGGAGGCCACCGTGATCCGCCAGCGCTTCGGCCTGGAGGACGACACCCCCCGCACCCTCACCGAGATCGGCGAAAACCTGCACCTCTCGCGGGAGCGAGTGCGGCAGATCGAATCGCGGGCCCTGCTGAAACTGCGCCAACCCCGCCACCGCAACCGGATGCGCGACCACCTCAGCAGCATCGAATGAATTAGAGATCCGTGCATCCAATGCCCCCCGACAAAGCAGGGGGCCAAGATTCACCGAAAAGGAGATTGCCAAAGCTCAGAAGCGGCTGATACCATGCAACAGTGCTAATAAAACTCGGCAATGATACCTTCAAAAATAATTGGAAAAACCAGTGGCGAGAATTGGATTGGCCTTATCGACGCAACGTACGCGATCATCCTGACCCTGCTGGTCATTGAACTGCCGGCAATCATTCTGGAGTCGATCAAAGAAGTTACCGTAGAAGCGCATTCTGCGCTCACACTTGCCGCCACCATTGGCGTCATGGTCATCGGCTATTTTGCTATCTTTACTGTCATCTACGATGTCTGGTCCTATCACAAGGCGCTTCTTGCCGATGCGATCAAATTACGTTTATTCGCCCTCTCGACAGGCTGGCTGCTGTTCACCAGCAGCCTGATTCCACCTTTTTATTATCTTGTTAATCACTACGCCGCCGACCTCCTCTTGCACCCGGAGGGATCGCGAAAGTATTTGATTTATTCGCGAACCTGTGTTTTTGTACTGATATTAATCCTCTATCTTGTCTTGGCATTTCTCGCCAAACTTGAGAAAAGGCAACGTGGTCAAAATGCCGAGAGGAGGAAGGAACTGGAAATCCTTTTTGAAACAGCGCTTAGCAAGGGGGTGATCACTGCAGTCGTGATGCTAACTGTTGATGGCATCTTCTACATGCCCCCACCGATTGGGGTTCTAATCCTTGCTTTGTTAACATATTTTCCCGTCAATATAGTCTCGCTTAAGACAAGAAAACGGCCATAGACCTCCCCTTTCTTTAACGAGGCTTTAACCCGATTTCACGCCGCTCATTCCCACCATCCCACCGGGATAAGGATCCAGACCCCAGCCTGCAGATCTCGAAGCAGCGGCGATCACCAGCGCTCGGGGATCAAAGCCCTCGGCTAAGGCAGCTGGTGCTGGCTAGAACTCCAACATCCAAGCCCCAACCTTTTCTCCCTCCATCCAGCCATGGCCATCTCCTCCCTCCCCATCGACATCGGCATTCCCGCCGAAGAGCGCCAGCGCATCGCCGCTGGCCTTGGCCAGGTGCTGGCGGACACCACCGTGCTCTATGGCAAGACCCACGGCTTCCACTGGAACGTGACCGGACCGATGTTCAACACGCTCCACCTGATGTTCATGGATCAGTACACCGAACTCTGGACCGCCCTTGATGGGATCGCCGAGCGCATCCGCGCCCTCGGCTTCCCCGCCCCCTACGGCGCCCAGGCGATCGCAGCCCTCAGCACGATCCCCGAAACCCAGGGCGTACCCGAGGCCCTGGCGATGGTGCGGGAGCTGGTGTCCGGCCATGAGGCCGTGGCCCGCACTGCCCGCGGCGTCTTCGCGCTCACCGAAGAGGCCAACGACCAGCCCACCGCTGACCTGCTCACCCAGCGGCTCCAGATCCACGAAAAAACCGCCTGGATGCTGCGCAGCCTGCTGGAGGGCTGAGGGGCCGCCGAGGGGGTGGCTGGCTTCGGCCGGTCGGCGCCCGCTGCGCGGGCGATACCGGCCTCTCGCCAGCCACCCCCTCGGCGGGGCAAGGAGTGTTTGGGGCTCCCGGGCCTAGCCGATGCCAGGGGCGCCTCACCTTGAGGCGCCCGGTAGATTAAGAGGTCAGTCGAAGCCGCCATGACCTCCCCTTCCAGGAGCCAGAGCACGAAGTTCGTCTTCGTGACCGGCGGGGTGGTCTCCAGCATCGGCAAGGGGATCGTGGCCGCCAGCCTGGGGCGCCTGCTCAAGAGCCGCGGCTACAGCGTTTCGATCCTGAAGCTCGATCCCTACCTGAACGTCGATCCGGGCACGATGAGCCCGTTCCAGCACGGTGAGGTGTTCGTCACCGAGGACGGCGCCGAAACCGATCTGGATCTGGGCCACTACGAGCGCTTCACCGACACCGCCATGTCGCGCCTCAACAGCGTGACCACCGGCTCGATCTACCAGGCGGTGATCAACAAGGAACGCCGCGGCGACTACAACGGCGGCACCGTGCAGGTGATCCCCCACATCACCGGCGAGATCCGCGAGCGCATCCACAGGGTGGCCGCCAACTCCAGCGCCGACGTGGTGATCGGCGAGATCGGCGGCACCGTGGGTGACATCGAATCCCTGCCCTTTCTCGAGGCGATCCGCGAGTTCCGCGGCGATGTGGGCCGCCGCGACATCGCCTACGTGCATGTGACCCTGCTGCCCTTCATCGGCACCTCGGGCGAACTCAAAACCAAGCCGACCCAGCACTCGGTGAAGGAGCTGCGCTCGATCGGCATCCAGCCGGATGTGCTGGTGTGCCGCAGCGACCGGCCGATCTCCGCCGACCTCAAGGCCAAGATCGGCGGCTTCTGCGGCGTGCCCAGCGGCGGCGTGATCCAGGCCCTCGATGCCGACAGCATCTATGCGGTGCCGCTGGCGATGGAGCAGGAGGGCCTCTGCCGCCAGGTGCTCGATGCCCTCGACCTGCCCGATCACCCCAGCGACATGGTGCGCTGGGGTGATCTGGTGCAGCGGCTGCGCCACCCCGGCCCGGCCGTGAAGGTGGCCCTGGTGGGCAAGTACGTGCAGCTCAACGACGCCTATCTCTCGGTGGTGGAGGCCCTGCGCCACGCCTGCCTCGAGCGAAATGCCTCCTTGGATCTGCGCTGGATCTGCGCCGAGCAGATCGAGGAGCAGGGGGCCGCTGGCTTGCTGGCGGGTATGGATGCTGTGGTGGTGCCCGGGGGCTTCGGCAACCGCGGCGTGGATGGCAAGGTGGCCGCGATCCGCTGGGCCCGCGAGCAGCGGGTGCCCTTCCTGGGGCTCTGCTTGGGCATGCAGTGCGCCGTGATCGAGTGGGCCCGCAACCAGGCGGGCCTGGAGGGCGCCACCAGCGCTGAGCTGGATCCGGCCAGCCCCCATCCGGTGATCCACCTGCTGCCCGAACAACAGGATGTGGTGGATCTCGGCGGCACCATGCGTCTGGGGGTCTACCCCTGCCGCCTCGCCCCCGGCACCCTCGGCCAGCGCCTCTACGGCGATGAGGTGGTGTACGAACGCCACCGCCACCGCTACGAGTTCAACAACGCCTACCGCACCCCCTTCCAAGCCGCCGGCTACCGGATCAGCGGCACCTCACCCGATGGCCGGCTCGTGGAATTGATCGAACTGGAGGGTCACCCCTTCTTCACCGCCTGCCAATACCACCCGGAATTTCTGTCGCGGCCGGGCAAGCCCCACCCGCTGTTCCGGGGTCTGATCGAGGCGGCCCAGCTGCGGCGGGGCGAGGGCGTCGCTCAGGACCGGCCGCTCCCGGCCGATGGGGTGCCGCTGCAGGTCTGAGCCTCGCAACGATCGGGCAGGCCTGGGCGGCTTACCGACCTGGGTCGCTGCATGGCGTGCTGCTGCATGGCGTGCTTCTTTATCCCACCAGGTTCACGGTGGTGCCGTAGCGCCGCAGCTGTCGGTCAGCCGTCAACAGCAGCATCGGTTCGGTCCTGCTCTGGCACACCAGCAGCCGATCAAATGGATCGCGATGCTCTCCATCGGTCT
>Ga0209087_1001879_pt1 | contig 12191 bp, 14 predicted proteins | sample S_130805_EF_Meta_FD_187321 | JGI IMG/M metagenome (GOLD analysis project Ga0209087, IMG submission 187321) | Freshwater microbial communities from Lake Simoncouche, Canada to study carbon cycling - S_130805_EF_MetaG (SPAdes) (version 2) | ecosystem: Environmental > Aquatic > Freshwater > Lake ...
CCCTGCCCAACAGCCCCCACTACGGCGACCACCTGATCGACCAGTGCCGGCGCCTGGTGCTGGGTCAGGCGGGGCTCACGTTGATCCTGATTGATGATCCGGCCCTGCGGCTGGGTCTTGTTAGCTCTCTGGCGGCCGAGTTCGGCAGCCGGGTCGGCCATGCGTGCACGGCGCCGGAGGCGAATGGCGTGGTGTGTGCCAGCTGGCGCTGGTGGTTGGAGCACCAGGAGCGCCTCCCCTTGCCGGTGCAGGTGGTGGTGGCCCTGCTGCCGATCGCCAGCCTGGAGGATCCCCTCACGGCCGCCCGCGTTGCCTCCCTCCGGCTCCAGGGGGGCGACTGGTTCCGGGGCCTGCTGCTGCCGGAGGCCATCAACCGCCTGCAGCGGGGCGTGGCCTGCCTCCGCCGCGGCGGAGGCAGGTTGGCCGTGCTCGATGGTCGTTTGCGGGGACGGGACTGGGGTGCCACCGTGCTGGCTGCCCTGGAGCCCTGGGTTCAGCTGTCCCGTCTGCTCCCTGATTGACCGGACCTCCTTCGGCAATGGTGATCCCTGTCGCTCCTAGCCTCAGCACAGCCATTGATCCGCTCCATGGGAGAAGCCAGACGCCGTTCGTCCCAGGGGTTGCCCCCCCGCCCCCGTCCGGTCGCGAAGGCGCCGGTTGATACCTCGCCCCGGCTGGTCAGCTGGCTGCCCTTCAGCCGTAACCAGGCCGACAGGTTCGTGGCGATTACCACTCAAGGCGCCTGGATCGGCATCGGTTCCCTGGTGCTCTTCTGGGTGATCGTCCGGTTCATCGGCCCTGCCGCCGGTTGGTGGACCCTGTCGGATGGCTGAGGCCGGCTGCGGGCGCCTGCCCAGTCCTGCCTCAGCCGGCAACCCTCCCTGGCCAGTTTCAGAGGGGGGCACCGGCCACCCCCGCAAGCCACAGCAATCGGAAGAAAACCTATAGGATGATTGACATCGACCCCGGCGACCGGTCATGTTCCCACGCCTTGCCGAGCAATACCGCCATCTGGTCAACGACTTGGTGTTGACCCTTCAAGCCCTCTCCCAGTGTCTTCGCGATCAGGGCCACGTGGCCACCTGTTACGTCTGTGGCGATGAGTTGAACCATCACGGCGCTTCCTTTGTGGCGGACCTTGGCGAAACCCATGTGGTGCGGTTTCTCGTCTCCGACTTCGGGATCAGCTGGGTGGAATCCCGGGACGGTCACGAACTGGTGAAGCTGGAAGGGGCTGATGCCATCCAGGAACTGCACCGTGTCACCCTGATGCTGCAGGCTTCAGGGATGGCCCAGGTCTCGCCATTTGTCCCCCGGCAGTGACGATCTGCTTGATCCATCCCTGCGCCTCTCTTCTTCGTTTGTAAAATAATTGCGCTTGTCGATTAAGCTGGGGGCCGGAGTAAGCAAAACTTCGAATTCCGACCCCATCGCCACTCAGGCCGCCGGCAATTCAGCCACGCTGGCTGAGGATTCTCCGTCAGCATCTTCAGTGGCTGACTTGCGACCAGCGGCCAGCTTGGCTGCCGCCGCCAGGGGCTTCATCGAATTGGCGGTGACCTCGGAGCCTTCCTTCAGTCGGACGCGGGTGAGCTGCTCAATCACCACCGCCTGATCTGGATTCTGCTCCAGCCAGGTAATGGTGTTGTCGCGGCCCTGACCGATGTTGTCGCCCTCGTAGCTGTACCAGGCGCCCTTGCGGGTCACCACACCGATTTCCTCTGCCAGATCCAGCAGGCAGCCCAAGGTGCTGATGCCGCGGCCGAAGAGAATGTCGAACTCAGCGATGCGGAAGGGCGGTGCCACCTTGTTTTTGGCGACCTTCACCTTGGCGCGGATGCCGTACTCCTCGGTGCCTCGCTTGAGGGTCTGGATCCGACGGATATCCAGACGGACCGAGGCATAGAACTTGAGCGCATTACCACCGGTGGTGGTTTCCGGGTTGCCGTAGGTCACCCCGATCTTTTGGCGCAACTGGTTGAGGAAGATCACGGTGCAACCGGACTTGCCGATGTTGCCGGTGATCTTTCGCATCGCCTGACTCATCAGCCGGGCCTGGCTGCCCACCGCCAGATCCCCCATCTCCCCCTCAATCTCGGCGCGGGGGGTCAGGGCGGCCACCGAGTCGACGACCACGATGTCGACCGCGGCGGAACGCACCAGCTGGTCAACGATCTCCAAGGCCATCTCGCCGGTGTCGGGCTGGGACACCAGCAGATTCTCGATATCCACGCCGAGGGCCGCCGCATAGACCGGATCCAGGGCGTGCTCGGCATCCACGAAGGCGGCGACGCCACCACGCTTCTGCACCTCGGCGATGGCATGGAGGGTGAGGGTGGTCTTGCCGGAGCTCTCCGGGCCGTAGACCTCCACCACCCGCCCCTTGGGATAGCCGCCGCCGAGGGCTAGATCAAGGGTGAGGGCGCCGGTGTTGATCGTCTCGACCCGCATTCGGGAGGCATCCCCGAGACGCATGATCGAGCCCTTGCCGAAATTGCGCTCGATCTGGTTCAACACCAGACCAAGGGCCTTGTCGCGTTCCGCCGAGCCGGGGGCGGCAGGGCCGGCGGCAGCGGACAGGGAGCCAGAAGAGGCAGAAGCGGCCTTGGAATCGGAAGGCATGACGGGATGGGCGATGGAACAAGGCCGCAACGGCACACACCGGCTCCGCCCAGGGGAGCGAAGCGAAACCGGGGGCAAGGCCCCGGAACCGGATGTCATCTTGCGACCTCTGGGAAGCAAGTGCCACCGGAAGGGGACCGGCGTATCAGCCGTGCATAGTACGGGCGTACTCTAGCGTCTCAGGGCCAGAGCGCCAGGGGGCCCCCGAAGTGGGCCGCATCCAGGGGGTGAATGCCGATGGGCTCGAGCCCATCGGCATCGCCGGGGGCCAGGTACCCCCACAAGGCCAGGAAACAACGCACCTCCTCCAGGCCCGCGGTGGCGCGCACCAGCTCCAAGGTGGGCCGGCGATCCTCCACGAACCAGAGGGGCCTCTGCTGCCCCCGCAGGCGCAGCAACACCTCGGGCTTGCTTCCCTGCTCATGGCCATACACCGCGAGGGGGGCCAGGCTGGCCGCCGCCAGCAGGCGGGTGGCGAAGGCGCCCCCCTTGGTGGTGAGCACGGCCCAACCAACCCCCTCGGCCTCCAGGCTCCGCAGCCGCTCCACAACGCCGGGATAGAAGCGATGCAGGGCCAGCCACGCCTCAGGGTCGCTGGTCAGGGCGTCTTGCCTCACCAGCTCCAGCGCCGCCTGGAGTTCGCCGGCGCCGCGGCCGCTACGGGCCAGGGCCCCCTGCAGCGTTGCGTCGTAGTCGGCGAGGGCGGCGGCGAGATCAAAATCCGGCCGCCCCAGCTCGGTCGCCACCAGAACCATCTCCCAGCCCTTGTGGATGCGGGGCCGCAGTTGGCCGAAGGCCGGCGGAGCCTGCTCGGGCAGATCGAGGCATGGATCCAGCTCCAGGGCGGCCCGCCGCGCCGACCACCAGTACTCGGGCATGCCATCGACGAGCACGCCATCGAAGTCGAAGACGAGGATGGGAGCAAGGCTCACCGGGCAGGCTCCTAGTGGGAAAAGAGCTGGAAAAACTGGGCCGCTAGGATTCGAACCTAGGAATGTCGGGACCAAAACCCGATGCCTTACCGCTTGGCGACGGCCCAATGGGCACCGGCTGGTGAACCACCGGCACCCCCACAGTTACCCACAGCGCCCGGTCCTTCGTCAACTCGGCGGCCCAACCGCAAGCCCCGCGGTACTCAGTCAGGAAAAACTCGCAGTCGCTGTTGCTGGCCGCGGCCGAACACGGCGCTGCGTAGGCGGTAGTGGTTCACCAATTCGGCCTGCATTTGCCGCACCGGCTCGCTGCGGGGTAACAGTTCCACGGGCCGTCCCTGGGGTAGCACCACCTGTTCCACCGCCAGTCGGCATTCCTCCAGGGCCGCATGGGCATCGTCCAGACCCAGGACACCGCCCGCGGCGACGGTGGAGGGGCGCCGTTCGGTGACCCGCTCCAGGGCTCGTTGCAGCTGGTGGAGGCTCTCGGATTTGATCACGAGGATCGGCAGTCCCAGGTCCTGGGCCCGACGGCGCAGGGCCGGTTCACGGCCCAGCTGTCCCCGCACGCTCAGCAGGAGGTCGGCGCCCTCTGGCGCCTCCACCACCTCTAGGGCCAAGGAGCGGCTGCGCGCCGCCTCCTCGAGCAGGGTGCGTGACACTCCAACGCCGCAGACCCGCAGGGGTTGCGGCGGTTCGGGGTGCTCCTGGAGCGGCGCCGGGCCGTTCACCAAAGCCGGTGCTGCGGCGGTTCGGGGGAGGGAGTGGGCCTCGGGAGCGGGAAGTGGCAGCGGCACCGGTCTGCGGGGGGGGCGGGCCGCGCCGGCCTCGACCGGGGGCGCTGGGGCCTCTTGGAGCCGCAGTTCACCGGCCTCGTCGAGTTCCCGGATCTGGGGCCGGGAGCCTTGTCCCCGGAGCAGCAGATCCACCGTTGTCGCCACATCGCGGTGCACCAGCCAGCGCTGGCGGCTGTGCATCTCCACGGCCATCGGGAAGGTGGGTTCGGCCGCCCGCTCCAGCACGGTCTTCTGGGTGCGGCGGCGGCGGGCCTCCTCATCGCCCAACGTCACCGACTGGATGCCGCCCACCAGGTCGCTGAGGGTGGGGTTCTTGATCAAGTTGGCCAGTTCGTTGCCATGGGCGGTGGCCACCAGCACCACGCCCCGCTCGGCGATGGTGCGGGCCGCCAGGGCCTCCCGTTCGGTGCCGATCTCATCGATCACGATCACCTCGGGCATGTGGTTTTCCACCGCTTCGATCATCACCTCGTGCTGCAGTTCGGGCCGGGCCACCTGCATGCGCCGGGCCCGGCCGATGGCGGGGTGGGGGATGTCGCCATCGCCGGCGATCTCGTTGCTGGTGTCGATCACCACCACCCGCTTGCCCAGGTCATCGGCCAGCACCCGGGCGATTTCGCGCAGGGCCGTGGTTTTGCCCACCCCGGGCCGTCCCATCAGCAGCAGGGATTGGCCCGCATCCAGCAGATCCCGCACCATCGCCACGGTGCCGAACACCGCCCGTCCCACCCGGCAGGTGAGGCCCACCACTTCACCACTGCGGTTGCGGATGGCACTGATCCGGTGCAGGGTGCGCTCGATGCCAGCCCGGTTGTCGCCGCCAAAGGCTCCCAGCCGCTCCACCACCAGGGCCAGGTCGAGGCGCTCAATTGGCTCCTCCCCGAGGGCCACGGCCCGGCCGGGATAGCGGGCCTCCGGCACGCGGCCCAGGTCGAGCACCACCTCGAGGAGCTGGTCGCGGGCTTCGGGGGCGGCCAGGGCTATCTGAACGGCCGGCGGCAACACTTCCAGCAGGCGATCCAGGTCGTCGGTGATGCGCTGCGTAGCGGAGGAAAGGGGCGCGACCAAGGGGTTCGGAGACGGGCTCGGGCGACCGTGGTTGTCGCAATGGTCTGGTTCTAGCGTCAGTTGTCAGCCCAGCGATGGGCGCGGCCCAGACCGCAAGGGCCGATCAGGGGCGCCTTGCCAGCCAGGGCCCCACCAGTCCGGCGGCCATGGCCGACGCCTCTGGCAACAGATCGGCCTGATCCAGCAGCCGTCCTCCCCGCTGCTGGGCCTGGAGCAGAAGGGTTTGGAGGCGGGCACGGGCCACGCTACCGAAGGCCACCCCGGCCACCATCGCGCGCCAGGGCAACGCCAACCCCTCCACCAGGGGCAGGGTGTGGTCGTTGGTGCCTCCGGCCAGCTGGATGGGTCCGGGGGGAAGCCGCGGGGCGACCCCCCGGAGCAGCTGCACGGCGGAGCGTGCCGTTCCGGCCCCCACATCGCCACTCATCGGCCGGCCGTCGAGTTGCCAGAGGGGTGCAAAACCAGCCGCCCGCAGCTGGGCAAAACGGTTCCAGAGCTCATCCACGAGGCGGTCAGCCAGCGCTTCGGGGCGAAGTGCAAGCGCCTCGCCTGCGTCGGCTGGCGGCGGGGCCCCTTCCACCTCCAATCCACAGCTCACCGCCAGGCGCCGCAGGGGAATCCCAGCGGCCCGCACCTGATCCAGCCGGGCCGCAAAGGACCCAGAGCGGCCGATGCGGGTATGGAGCTCGATCGCATCCGGGCGGAGGGCGGCCAGTAACGGGGCCACCGCTGCTGCTGGCAGCAGCTGATCCCGCTCCTCAATCAGCCCCAGGGGGCAGGCCGGCAGGCAGCGGCCGCAGCCGTAGCACCGTTCCTCCAGCACCCCAGGGGCAGCTTCATCGTGGGCTCCTGAACACTGGGAGATTGCCCCAGGCTCAGGCACCAGGGCCGGAATCGCCAGGGCAGGACAGACCCGTTCACACGGCCTAGGGCAATCGGGAGGGCAGCCGGCCAGATCGAACCAAGCTTTCCGAAAATGGGGATCGGCCCCATCGCTCAAGCTCACCATCACCCATGGTCGGGCAGCGCCGCGGGCCTCGGCCCAGGCGATGCCGCGCCGCGCTGCGGCCACCACGGCAGGATCGGCGGCCAGATCCAGGCAATGAACCCCCGCCAGGCTGTAGAGGCCTGCAAGGTCCTCGATGGCAGCCAGGTCCTGGTTGCTGGCGCCACCGATCCATTTCACCCAGCGGCCCCTGGCCAGGGCCTGCTCGGCAAGGGGAGTGGGGCAACCGGGGTCGATGGCATCGGCTGGCGCGAAGGTCCATCATCCCCACCCATGGCCCGCCACACCTTCAGCCGCTCTGCTTGGGCATCAGGTCAGCGGCGGCGGCAGGGGGGGGCTCGCCCTCAGGGGAGGCCTCCGCCCCACTCAGCCCTAGCGCCCTGGCCAGCCAAGGGGCCGTGACACCCCCGAGGCCCACCGTCATCAAGATCGTGAGAAACACCAGGCCCTTGAGGGGGCCAGCCGCGGCCATGCCGGCCTGCTGCAGCTGGATGGCGAAAAGGCTGGCCACGGCGGCGGTCACGATTCCCCGGGGGGCGATCCAGCTGACCAACAACTTTTCGCGCCAGTTCAAGGGCAACCCCACGCCCGCCGACATCACCACCACCAGCCGCAGCACCATTAGCCCGAGCACGCACCCCACCCCGCCAAGCCCCAAAGGACTCAGCTCCTGCCAGGAAACATCGGCCGCCAGCAGGGGGAACAACACCGTGATCGCCAGCATCGCCAGCTGGGCGATCAACGCATCCAGGGATCCGGCGGCGGTTTCGAGGCGCAGGCCCACCACCACGCCGGCCGTCACCGCTGCTGGCAATCCGGCCTCAGGCAGCAGGGCGTCACAGCCACTGAACAACAAAAACAAGGTGCCCAGGGTGAGCTGGAGGGGGAGGGCGGCGGATGCCGGGTCGGGGCCCCCGGCAGTGGCGACCCGCCCAGGGGTTTGGAGCCGCTCCAGCACCAGGGCCAGGGCGAACCCGGCAAGGCCGCCCAAGGCCACGCCCACACCCAGCCGGAGCAACAGGCGCCAGGCCACCTCCTGCCAACTCCCCAGATCGCCAAGGGCCAGCTGCAACAACAGCAGCGCCAGCACCGCACTAATCGGCTCCAGGATGAGGCCCTCCGCCTCCAGCACCCGTGCCAGAAAAGGGCTGAGGCGCATTTGACGGACCAGGGGATTGACCACCGTGGGCCCCGTGGCCAGGGCAATGGCACCAAAGACCAGGGCCACCGACCAGGGCAAACCGGCGGCCCAGTGGGCCAGCGCAGCGCCGCCGGCCAGGCCAAGGACGGAGCGCACCAACACCAACTGCAGCACCGAACGCTGCAGATCCCGGCCCGCCAAGCGCAGATTGAGGCCGCCATCAAACAGCACCAGGCTCACCAGCAGACCCACAAGAGGCTCGAGCCCGGAGCCCAAGTGGTCGGGCTGGATCCAGCCGATGCCCGCATGGCCCAGCAGCAACCCGCTGGCCAGCAACAACACGACCGCCGGCAGCCCACTGAGGCGCGCCACCAACTGGCCGAGGGACCCCGCAAAAAAGGAGACGCCCCAAATCAGCGCCAGCCTTCCCTGCGGATCAGACCCCAACGAGAAGCTGCTCCAACGGCTGCCACCGCAGGGCGCGGGCGCCCCCCATCTCCACCACCACCTTGAGCCGTGGCTCCCGCCGGGTCAGACCCACCAGCGAGGACAGTTCCGCTGTGGACAGCACTTGGCCCTCCAGCAGCCAAAGCAGAATCGGGGCCTGGCCCTCGAGTTCGACCCCGAGCAGGGGCATCACCCGCTGCACCTCGCCCACGGCCGCCCCCCGGCCCACGCTCTGGTGGCCCAGGTGGGGAGGCCGAACGCCATGGAGCTGGAACAGGAAGGCCTCCGGATCACCAAGGCCCCGGGCGGAGGTGAGATGGGCCCGGTAGCCGGCGGCCCGCAGGCGCCTGAGCAGGCGGGTCTCGGACCCACCTTCGAGCGGTGCAAAGAGGGCCAGGGCGCCGGAGCGCTCCAACTCATCGCGGAAGGCTCGGCCGGTGAGCAGCAGGGGCATCGGGCTTCTCGATCAGCTAGGCGAGTCTTGCAGCATCCGGCGGAAGCTGGTCAGGGGTGGGAGGTCATGGGTTAAGGTATTTGCTTGTGCTGCTGCCTGTGCCCGTCCGCTAGCCGGGCCTCCAGACCACAGCACAGGGATCGTCATTGGTGACGATCTCTCCAGGCCAGTACGGCGCTCACTCCAAAGCTTTCGAGCCAAGGCCCAGGCACCGTCGAGAAACTGCCGATCCGCAAGGGGAGCTCGCTGCCCAAGCCCGGCCCGGGAACATTGATTCCCGGCCACCGATCCGGTCAAGTCTCAGCCCGCTGAATCGCCTCGCTAGCCCCAGGCTTCATCAACGCTGTCCTTCCAGTCAGCGTTGACGAAGCCAGACCTGCGAATTTCCGCATTCAGCCCCCCCGCCGCGTCGCCGGTGCCCACGGGCACGGTCCCGGTGCGTGATCATCCGTCACGCCACCGCCTGCGCGGCTGTCCAGCTGGCGTTCCTTCCCCTCCCATGTCCATCGGCATTCTCGGGAAGAAACTGGGCATGTCCCAGTTCTTCGACGACGAAGGCAGATCCATCCCGGTCACCGTGATCGAGGCGGGCCCCTGCCGCATCACCCAACTCAAGAACGAATCCACCGACGGCTACAGCGCGGTGCAGATCGGTTTCGGAGAAATCCGCGAAAAGCTGGTCAACAAACCCGCCAAGGGCCACCTAGTCAAGTCCGGCTCGGATCCTCTGCGTCACCTGCGCGAATACCGAGTTGAGGCCGTTGACGGCCTCGAACTCGGTGCTCCGATCACGGTCACGGCCTTCGAAGCCGGCCAAAAGGTCGACGTCAGCGGCGACACCATGGGCCGCGGCTTCTCCGGCTTTCAGAAGCGCCACGGCTTCAGCCGCGGACCGATGAGCCACGGCTCAAAGAATCACCGTGAGCCCGGCTCGATCGGCGCCGGCACCACGCCGGGCCGCGTGTACCCCGGCAAGCGCATGGCGGGTCGCTACGGCGGCAAGCAGATCACCACGCGGGGCCTCACCATTCTCAAGGTGGATGTCGAGCGCAACCTGCTGGTGGTGAAGGGCTCGGTTCCCGGCAAACCCGGGGCCCTGCTTGACATCCGCCCGGCCAAGCGGGTCGGCAGCAAAGGCGCGTCCTGAGGAGAACCATGGCACATGTTGTTGTTCACGATTGGCAGGGCAAGGAGAGCGGCAAGGCTTCCCTTGATCTGAAGGTTGCTAAGGAGACCTCTGCCGCAGATCTGCTGCATCGGGCGGTCGTGCGTCAGTTGGCCAACGCCCGCCAGGGCACCGCCAGCACCCTCACCCGGGCCGAGGTTGCTGGTGGTGGCCGCAAGCCCTACAAGCAGAAGGGCACAGGCCGAGCCCGCCAGGGTTCAATTCGTACCCCCCTCAAGCCGGGTGGCGGTGTGGTCTTTGGACCCAAGCCCCGCAGTTACGAGCTGGCGATGAACCGCAAGGAGCGTCGCCTGGCCCTCCGTACCGCCCTGATGAGCCGCGTCGCGGACATTGTGGCGGTCAAGGGCTTCGGTTCGGAACTGGACACCCCGAAGACCAAAGAGATCACCGCAGCCCTGGGCCGTTTTGGCATCCAAGCCGACACCAAGGTGCTGCTGATCCTCGACAACGCCTCGGAAGCTGTTCGGCTTTCGGTGCGCAACCTCGAGAAGGTCCGCCTGATCGCGGCCGATCAGCTCAATGTCTTCGATCTGCTCCATGCCAGCAAGCTGGTGGTGAGCGAAGAGGCACTCGCGAAGATTCAGGAGGTTTACGGCGATGTCTGAACGTTTTACTGATCGGCTGGCGGATGTGATCCGTCGTCCCCTGATCACCGAGAAGGCCACCCGTGCCCTCGAACTGAATCAGTACACCTTCGAGGTGGATCACCGGGCTGCCAAGCCCGACATCAAGGCGGCCGTCGAATCCCTGTTCGATGTGAAAGTCGTCGGCGTGAGCACCATGAATCCTCCCCGCCGCAGCCGTCGGGTGGGGCGCTTCGCCGGCAAGCGTGCCCAGGTGAAGAAGGCGGTGGTGCGCCTCGCCGAAGGCAACGCCATCCAGTTGTTCCCAGAGGCCTGAGGGGTCAGAAACGTCATGGCAATCCGTAATTACAGACCCATCACCCCCGGCACCCGCACGCTGGTGGTCACTGACTTCAGTGAGATCACCGGCCGCGGCCGTGAGCGGGGCCTGGTGGTGGCCAAGCACCGCCGCAAAGGTCGCAACAACCGCGGTGTGATCACCTGCCGCCACCGGGGCGGCGGCCACAAGCGGCTCTACCGCATCGTCGATTTCCGTCGCGACAAGCACGGCGTCACGGCGCGGGTGGCGGCAATCCATTACGACCCCCACCGCAACGCTCGCCTCGCCCTGCTGTATTACAGCGATGGCGAGAAGCGTTATATCCTCGCGCCGGCCGGCGTGACCGTTGGCCAGAGCGTCGTGTCGGGCCCCGAGGCCCCGATCGAGACCGGCAATGCCCTGCCCCTCTCGGCCATCCCTCTTGGCTCGAGCGTTCACAACGTGGAGCTCTATGCCGGCCGCGGCGGCCAGATGGTTCGCACCGCCGGGGCCAGCGCCCAGGTGATGGCCAAGGAAGGCGATTATGTCGCCCTGAAGCTGCCTTCCACCGAGGTGCGTCTGGTGCGGCGCGAGTGCTACGCCACCCTCGGTGAGGTGGGTAACAGCGAGCAGCGCAACACCAGCCTGGGCAAGGCCGGGCGCAAGCGCTGGCTGGGACGGCGCCCCGAAGTGCGCGGCAGCGTGATGAACCCCTGCGACCACCCCCACGGTGGTGGCGAAGGCCGCGCCCCGATCGGCCGTTCCGGTCCGGTCACCCCCTGGGGCAAGCCGGCCCTGGGCCTCAAGACCCGCAAGCGGAACAAGCCGAGCAATCGGTTCGTGCTTCGGAAACGTCGCCGCACCTCCAAACGGAGCCGTGGCGGTCGCGACTCCTGATGACCCACACCGCTCTGCCGTACGCCTAAACCGCCATGGGACGCTCACTCAAAAAAGGCCCCTTCGTCGCCGACAGCCTGCTCCGCAAGTTGGAGAAGCAGAACGCCGCCGAAGACAAATCCGTGATCAAAACCTGGTCACGCGCCTCCACGATCCTGCCGATGATGATCGGCCACACGATTGCCGTGCACAACGGCAAGGCCCACGTGCCCGTCTACGTGACGGAGCAGATGGTGGGCCACAAGCTCGGGGAATTCGCCCCGACCCGCACCTTCCGCGGCCACATCAAAGACAAGAAGGGAGGCCGCTGAACCGATGGCTAGCACCAACACCAACACCCAGGCCATCGCCCATGGCCGTTACATCCGCGGCTCCGTCTCCAAGGTGAGGCGGGTGCTCGATCAGCTCCGGGGTCGCACCTATCGCGATGCCCTGATCATGCTCGAGTTCATGCCCTACCGCTCCACCGGCCCTATTACCAAGGTTCTGCGTAGCGCGGTGGCCAACGCTGAGAACAACCTCGGGCTGGATCCTTCCAGTCTGGTGATCAGCCAGGCCAGCGCCGACATGGGTCCCTCCCTGAAGCGCTTCCGCCCCCGAGCCCAGGGTCGCGCCTTCGCGATCAAAAAACAGACCTGCCACATCAGCATTGGTGTGGCTGCCCCTTCCGCCTGAACCCCGAGGACACCGACCGATGGGACACAAGATCCATCCAACCGGCCTGCGCCTGGGGATCACCCAGGAACACCGCTCGCGTTG
>Ga0209087_1001881_pt1 | contig 12180 bp, 8 predicted proteins | sample S_130805_EF_Meta_FD_187321 | JGI IMG/M metagenome (GOLD analysis project Ga0209087, IMG submission 187321) | Freshwater microbial communities from Lake Simoncouche, Canada to study carbon cycling - S_130805_EF_MetaG (SPAdes) (version 2) | ecosystem: Environmental > Aquatic > Freshwater > Lake ...
TGGAGGTATCCTCGTTTTTTTAATCAACCCCACTTGGGTAGCTTATGACTGGGATTTTCTTCCTTTGGCTATAAGAAACTATTTTGATGCAGATAATGGCTCCATATTTCTACCCATTCCCTGGCTTGGATTCACCCTGTTAGGAGCTGGATTAGGTTGGCATTTATTTCATAAAACCTACTTATACAGAACCTGGTATTGGCCGGCTATATTAATGTCGTCAGGCTTAATTATCCATTTTTTTTCGACAAAATCCCTGCTCCTTTTAAATCAATGGACTGGGTGGGGTAATTTCCTGCAATTAGCCTATGATAATGTATTATTCTGGCGATTTGGCCATGTATTAATTATCATTTCCATATTTATTTTCCTGGAGAGACTCCTTACTTTTCCGCCTTTAATGCTAAAAATTGGTTCTGAAACCCTAACCATTTATGCCACTCATTATGTTGTTTTATATGGCACCTGGATCGGAATTGGCATTAAAACCTTGGGGCAATTTACCTGGAGTCCAATCCCCGTAGTGATCGGTGCCGTTCTATTTGTGATTGCTGCTATTGTGTATATTAAACACATTGACCAGATTAGGATTAAATTATCCCTTCATATTCCGGGAAGAATAAGATATTTCAGGCGGTACATTCATGTGATGGGTAAACGGTTTATGAAGCAAATTTTCAACCAGCTAAGAGTTTGGTTCAATCTTTTTCCTACCAATACAGGTATTTGGTAGTCCTTTACATAATGTTTTGTTTTTCCATTTCATTTTAAAATGAATTATTTCCCTTTTTCATTTTAGGGCAGTATATTAGAGGAAACAACACATGAATAAATGAACCGATTTTTCCTGCTATTCTCTGTCATACTCTTTTCGTTTCAACTTTTAGTTTCACAAACGACAACATGGACAAAGCCCAGTCCCCAACAACTTCGCTGGCATGATATGCAATATTATATGTTCATTCATTTTGGTGTTAACTCTTTCACAAATCTGGAATGGGGTGAAGGGGCTGAAAATCCTAAAATATTTAACCCCAAAAATTTAGATTGTAATCAATGGGCACAGATTGCTAAAAAAGCTGGCATGAAAGCCATCATTTTAACGGTAAAACACCATGATGGTTTCTGCCTGTGGCCTTCTGCTTACACGGAACATGATGTAACCAATAGCCATTGGAAAAATGGGCAGGGAGATGTTTTAAGAGAATTATCAAAAGCATGCAAAGAAAATGGATTGAAATTAGGATTCTATATTTCCCCCTGGGATAGGAACAACCCCATCTATGGAAAAGATGATCAGGCTTATAACACTTATTTTAAAAATCAATTAAAAGAGATTTTAACCCAATATGGTCCCATTTTTGAAGTTTGGTTCGATGGTGCTAATGGTGATCGCGAAAATCCTGAAAAATATCAGGTTTATGATTGGAAAGGCTTCGGAGAAACCGTTAAGTCTCTTCAACCTGAGGCCGTAATTTTTGGCGCAGGTTATGCCGATTTAAGGTGGGTTGGTAATGAAAGAGGCATCGCGTCGGAAACAAATTGGTGTACTTTTGACTCAAAAAAAAGAAATCCAAGTGAGGACGCCCCTATTCCCTTACTTCAGGCAGGTATTAAAAATGGAGATTTATGGTGGCCGGCTGAAACCGATGTGTCTATCAGACCAGGTTGGTTTTATCATCCCGAGGAAGATTCCAAAGTAAAATCAATAGATCAATTAGAGAAAATTTATTTTGAGTCGGTTGGTCGTAATACAAATCTTCTTCTTAATATTCCCATTGATAGAAATGGACTCGTTAATGCAGCTGATTCTGCCGCCTTAATGCAATTAAGGAAGCGTTTAGATGCTACTTTTGTGGATAGTAAAATACCCTTAAATAAAAAATGGAAAATGGAGGCTAATTCCATTACCATTGAATTAAAAGAGAATAAGACTTTTGATGTCCTTTCTCTGAAGGAAAATATTAGCCAGGGACAAATGATTGATGGCTGGAAAGTCGAAGCATGGGTTAACGATAAATGGGTTTTTCTTGGTGAAGCTACTACCATTGGTTACCAAAGATGGCTCATTTTGCCTAAAACGACCTCTTCTAAAATTCGTATTCGCTTTGCCGAATCCATTCCCACTAATCAGGTTTTGGACGTAAATTTATATTTAAGAGCAACCGCTAATCCCTTGTTAGTTAAAAATTAAGAGATTAGCTTACCCTAAACAAGCAGGCAGGAAAAAAGAACAGCTTAAAATGAAATAAGTAGGAATGGGAAAAAATTATTTGTTAAAGATATTAACTGATTATTTTCTTATTTTTAGAACATTGAAAACACCAAAAAATATTCGCTTTGTCTTTACCACTTCTTTCATCCAATTTCCTGCGCTACAGCCTTATTTCAGGTGTTGTTCTTATATTAGGATATCTTTATTTTAATAAAGAAGATAAAGCGCCTAATTTAACCGCTTCTAATGATTTGAATCAGTTAAATCTAGAGGCCAGGACTATTTTTGCCCATCATTGTTATTCCTGCCATGGAGAGGTTAAAAGTAAGGGCGGACTTCAACTACATACCAAGGAAGCAACTTTTGCCGGAGGAGATGAGGGACCGGTGATTATTCCTGGAGATATTGACAAAAGTGAACTTATTCAGCGGATAACGCTACCTCATAGTCACAAAGACTACATGCCCTCCAAAGGGGAAAAATTGACGAAAAATCAGGTTCAAACACTCATTAAATGGGTCGAAGCAGGTGCTCCCTGGCCTGATAGTTTGACTACTTCCGTTTACAGATTGGCGCCATTCGAACATCGATTACCAAAGGTTCCCCAAAAAAGAAATGGACTTACAAATCCTATCGATTTATTTGTAGATCGCTATTATGAAAAAAACAAGTTAAAGTGGAATAAAAAAGTTGATGACCCTGTTTTTATGCGCAGAGTTTATCTCGATGTATTGGGATTATTGCCAACGCCTAATGAAATATCAACCTTTACTTTGGATAAAAATCCTCGGAAAAGAGATAAACTGATAAAACAATTATTAGCCAAAGACACTATTTATGCTCAACACTGGCTTACCTTTTGGAATGATTTATTAAGAAATGATTACTCAGGTACCGGATATATTACAGGAGGCAGAAGTTCTATAACTCCTTGGTTATATGAATCCTTAACAAAAAATAAATCGTACGATTCTATTGTTCACCAGCTGATAAGTCCATCAGAAGCTTCCGCCGGTTTCATCAAAGGCATTCAATGGCGTGGAACCATCAATGCAAGTCAAAGAGTGGAAATGCAGGCTGCACAAAATGTTGCCCAGGTATTTTTAGGTCTTAATTTAAAATGTGCCTCTTGTCATAACAGCTTTATCAGTGATTGGAAACTGGAGGATGCTTATGGATTTGCAAATATTTTTTCTGAAGAACCCCTTGAAATATATCGCTGCGACCAGCCTACCGGAAAAATCGCTTCCAATAATCTTCTTTTTAAACCTTTAGGAAAATTAAAAGAAACAACAGATAGATCGGAACGATTAAAAGATCTGGCGGGCCTGCTCGTTCAGGAAAAAAATGGCCGCTTAGCCCGCACATTTATCAATAGATTATGGGCTCAATTTATGGGTAGAGGCTTAATAGAACCGCTCGATTTTATGGATAATCTGCCATGGGATCAGGATTTATTAGATTGGCTGGCCTTTGATTTTGTCCGAAATAATTATGACATCAAAGATGTTATGTACCAGATTTTATCTTCAGAAATATATCAACAGCCTTCTGTGGCTTATGAAGAACCTGAAAGATTAGTCGCTAAAGACTATGTATTTCAAGGGATGGTTCGCAGAAGATTATCAGCTGAGCAATTTGCTGATGCCATTAGTCAGGCATTTTATCCGGTTTATACCGATTCTAATTTCGTTAAGAAGCATTTCCCTCAGATAAATGAATTAAAAACAAGCTTTGTCAGATCTTCAATGGTTAAAAACGATATTTTCCTTACTGCTTTGGGCAGGCCAAACAGGGAAAATGTGGGGGCAATACGAAATAGCCAATCCAATTTAATCCAGGCTCTGGAAGTGACCAATGGACAAGTTCTGAATACCAGATTACAACTGGGATCTGAAAAATGGTTGTCTGCCAATCTGAGAAAAGAAAAGTTAACCGATTCTCTTTTCATGAATTTTTTGGGTCGCCTACCAACCCTCAGGGAGAGAAAAGCTACCCAATCATTATTGGCTGAAAAGCCGACTCAAGCCAATATTCAGGATTTAGTATGGGCATTAACCTTACTTCCTGAATTCCAACTGATTTACTAAAAATTCAACTTTGCTAAAATGAAAAACACCTGGAACAGGCGTGAATTTATAAAAACCGCTTCAAAAGCTACCTTAGCTGCGATGGCTGCCGGAGCCCCTGCATCATCACTTTTAACTAGTTGCTCAAAAATAAAACCGCTAAATAGTAGCACCGCCGATACCGTTATACTACTTTGGATGGCAGGTGGAATGGCACACACAGAAACATTCGACCCTAAAAAATATACTCCTTTTGAAAAAGGAATGGAGGGAAATCGTGTCCTTTCAACCTTTCCCAGTGTTCCAACCGTACTTGATGGCATTAATTTCTCAGAAGGATTGCAGGAAATTGGCAAAGTAATGGACAAAGGAACTGTCATTCGATCTTATGTTGCTGCCGATTTAGGACATATCCTGCACTCCAGACATCAATTTAACTGGCATACCTGTTATGAACCTCCACAAACGGTTGCAGCACCCCACATTGGTGCATGGATTGCAAAGGAATTAGGTCCTAAAAATCCAGTTATTCCTGCTTTCGTAGATATAGGACAGCGATTCACCGTAGGAGAAGCAGAAGAGCTAAAAGCATTTCATACCGCAGGCTTTTTAGGTAACGAATTTGGCCCTTTCTTTATTCCTGATCCAAGTCAGGGTTTGGATAGTGTACGCCCTCCTATCGGTATGGATTTGAAAAGATTTGAAGCAAGAAATAAACTATATAAAGAATTAGCATCAAAATCTCCTGTCGGGGAATTTGGCAGCGATTACCAAAAGGAATCCTTACAACGTTCTATGGAACAAGCTTATGCGCTTTTGCATTCTCCTGAATCGGCTGCTTTTAATTTACTTGATGAACCTAAAGAATCTTACGATTCATATAATACCGGTCGATTTGGGCTAGGATGTTTACTGGCAAAAAGATTGACTGAGCAAGGTGCGCGTTTTATTAGTGTTACAACTGAATACGAACCCTTCTTCGGTTGGGATACGCACGATAATGGACATACGAGGTTAGCGTTAATGAAAAAGCAAATTGATATGCCTATCGCAAAGTTAATCAGGGATTTAGACGAATCTGGTCATTTAGACCGAACACTCATTATCCTCGCAAGTGAATTCAGCCGAGATATGATGGTTGAAGGTCGTCCCGATTTAAAAGTGAAGGAACAAGTAAACCAACCAGATATTCTTCATGAATTAAAATACTATGGTATGCACCGACATTTTACCGACGGATGCTCTGTATTAATGTTTGGCGGAGGGATTAAAAAAGGCTTTGCCTACGGAAAAACGGCAGATGAAAGACCATGCAAAACTATTGAAAATCCAATAAAGATTGCTGGGCTGCACCAAACAATTTATCATGCACTGGGTATTTCGCCAGACACCCAGTATGAAATTGAAAAAAGACCTTTTTATACTACGCCAGATGGAAAGGGAAAAGCAGTGATGGATCTTTTTGCCTGAAATTGTCCGCTAATTTTTCCTTAGGCTGAAGCAATCTTATTTTTTTTAACTGACCTTAGCATAACAAAAGCGGTATAAAGGATGACCATGATCACCAACCATCGTAAAGAGGCTAGTGGAAGAGATTTTACAATAAAGGCAGCAATAAATACCGCAATAATACCTGGAATTGCCATAGCTATAGCAGCTTTTCTATTGTAAGCACCTTCTTTGATGAATTTTATGGATGCTGGGGGCATTAAAAATGCACAAGATCCCATCATGATTGGAAAGGCTACCTGTGGTGACAAACCAAGAGAAAAAACCATTGCCATACAAGGGGCGTATAATCCAATACCAGCAGTCATTAAAGCGCCAAGAAAAAAGTTCACAGCGACAGCAAAAATCAATTTAAATCCACTAAGTCCAATGGCTGTCCCTCCCCCTTTCAACCACTCCATATTTACCGCCAACATAAAACCCGCTGTGATAATTAAGGCAAAACCCATAATTAATCTGACACTATCTACCTTTAATTTTGAAACGATACCTGCACCCCAAATGGCCCCAGCAGCTGCGGAAACAAGCATCGATATTAACGTAATAGGTTCAACATCAATAACAGTAATAAAAATAATGGCCTGAATAAGAACAGGCAAGGTATTCGCAACATTTAATGTGCCAGGCAAAAGTTTATCCTCCGTTTGCTTTGTAAATTTTAGCAAAGCGGTTTGAGGAGCAAAAGCTCCAATACCCAAAACATCAATAAAATTTACAAAAAAACCAATGAGACCGGTTTTAATCCAGCTAACCTTTTCTAAATTATGCTTATTTTTAATAAAATCTAAAACCAACGTGGTGCTAAACCAAATAGCTAATAATGCTAAAACTGCCCAGATGAATATAATCATAAGAATGAAATATTTAAAATATAAAAATGGATATTCGAAATTACTTTGATAATCTAATATAAAGAGGTAATTTGGTTAAATGAAATTAATCTACAAATATTAAATAATGAATTCCATTCCTAGTATTTTCAATGATGTCATTGGACCCGTAATGCGTGGCCCTTCCAGTTCTCATTGTGCTGCAGCTTTACGCATTGGCAGGATGTGCCGTGATTTAATGGATGGCAATTTGGTAAACATCTACATCGAATATGATCCAAATGGATCTTTGGCTACAACCCATAAGAGTCAGGGGTCTGACATGGGAATTTTTGGTGGATTTATGGGATGGGAAGCTTATGATGAGCGATTACCTGAATCTGAAAATTTCCTCGAATTCCAAGGTATTTTTGTACACATTAATATTAAAGATATTCAGGCAACACACCCAAATACCTATAAAATAATCTTACATAATGACATTGAAAAACATACCTTAACGGCTATTTCAACGGGTGGAGGCATGATAGAGGTCATCGACATTGACCAAAATAAGGTCTCCATGACAGGTGATTATTATGAAACTTTAATATTTTGTAAAGATCCGAAGGTCATTGAATCTTATATTTTAAAAAATCTTTCCGTATCACATTTAAGTTTACACTACGGAGAAATATCCTTTTTAGCCTTAAAAACACAAGAAAAAATAGCCGGTGATAAAATTGAACGAATTAAACAATTAGAGGGGGTATCAAAAATTAAAATAATAAATCCAGTATTGCCCATAAAAGCTAGAAAAAACATCGAAGTACCCTTTAGCACTTGTCAGGAAATGTTCGCTTTTAATGAAGATAAAGATCTAGCCTTATGGGAATTAGCTGTTAAGTATGAAGCTATGCGTGGCGATATATCTGAAAATGAGGTTTTCGAAATGATGCGGGAGATAGTTAGTATAATGGAAAAAGCAATCCAGACCGGCCTTAAGGGAACTCATTATGACGACAGAATTTTAGGAAGTCAATCTTTATTGTTTAATGAAAATTTGCTGTCTAAGAAACTTTTAGGCGGTGATGCCAATAATTTAATCACCTTATATGTTTCGGCCACGATGGAAGTTAAAAGTTCCATGGGTATCATTGTGGCCGCCCCAACCGCAGGTTCTTGTGGAGCTCTGCCTGGTGCTATTTTTGGCCTTGCGCATGCCATGAGCCTTCCGGAAGATGAAATTATTAAAGCTATACTTACTGCAGGATTAATTGGCGTTTTTATTACGAAAAATGCCACTTTTGCAGCAGAAGTAGGTGGTTGTATGGCTGAAACAGGTTCAGCAGGCGGTATGGCAGCTGCTGCTTTAGTTGGATTAAAAGGAGGTACGCTGGAACAAGCCATTGCCGCCGCATCACTAGCCTTACAAAATTCGCTGGGACTTATATGTGATCCAATAGGTAATCGGGTTGAGGCCCCTTGTTTAGGAAGAAATGTTATGGCAGCATCAAACGCCGTTTCTTCGGCAAACATGGCCCTTTCCAATTATGCCCATTTAATCCCATTAGATGAGGTTATTGAAACCATGAAAGAGGTAGGAGATCAGATTCATCATACTCTAAGATGCACCAATCTGGGTGGTTTATCTGTGACAAAAGCAGCCAAGAAAATAGAATTAAATCTTGAAAATGCCCCGGTTAAATTTTACAAATCATGTTGATATGTAGGGTTAAAATTTCGACACTGAGGAAGACAGGAATACTCGGATTATTTATCCTGGCATCTATAAGGTTATTACTTGCCCAGGCACCCAACCTGATGAGTTATCAAGCGGTAATATGGGATGGGAGTGGAAATCTGGTATCTGAGAAAATAGTGAGTATCAAAATTTCCATTCTTCAAGGTTCCGTCACAGGACCAGCCGTATTTTCTGAAACTCACAGGATACAAAGCAATGTCAACGGTTTAGTGAGTCTGTTGATTGGTGGAGGTACGAGTGCATCAGGAAAGATTTCAGATATTAACTGGGGAGGAGGAAGTTATTTCTTGAAAACTGAAACAGATCCTACGGGAGGTGCTAACTTTTCCATTAATGGGACTACCCAACTGGTAAGTGTTCCGTATGCCATTCACTCCAACACATCTAATAACCTCGTTACACCAACGCCTGGTTTACCTGGTCAAATTTTAACAGTAGATAAAGATGGAAAACCAATATGGGTTTCAACTTTGTCCACGGTTAATACTACCAATTCTTCCAATATTACACCAAATACTGCCGTAAGTGGAGGGAATATTACCTCTGATGGAGGAGCACCCATAACCAGCAGAGGTATAGTTTGGTTCACATTTCCCAATCCAACCATTTCATTAAGTACAAAAACGAATAATGGAACTGGTTTAGGTGTATTTTCTTCTACATTAAGTGGTTTAACTTCAAATACTACCTACTATGCTAGGGCTTATGCAACGAACAGTGTAGGAACAGGGTACGGGAATGAAATAAGTTTTACAACATCTTCCGGCTTAACGATGAATATCCCATGTCCAGGAACTCCAATAGTAAAGGATATAGATGGAAATAGCTACAACACGGTACAGATTGGCACGCAATGTTGGACAAAGGAAAATTTAAAGGTTACTAAGTACAATGATAACAGTGCGATTCCATTAGAGGCCACTGGTAGTATGAACGGCATTTCTTCCACATGGCAAAAACTAACTACAGGAGCCTATAGTATATATGCAAATGAAATAAGTACAGGATCAAATACAACCATCTATGGTCTATTATATAATTGGTATGCAGCAAAAGGGATAGCAACCATTGGGAGTAACAGCAATAAGAACATCTGCCCTATGGGTTGGCATATTCCGACAGATGGGGAATGGACCATATTAACAAATTTCCTTGGAGGAGACGTAGCAGGTGGGAAAATGAAACAAACAGGAACCAATCTTTGGAATGCTCCAAATAATGGAGCCGACAACGCAAGTGGCTTCACTGCGCTCCCAGCCGGATATCGTGACATTAGTGGTAGTTTTCTCAGTATCAGGCAAAATGCCTTCTTTTGGAGTACTTCTGAGGACGGAAATAACTACGCTTGTTACCGCAACCTGTTTTTCAGCAATAGTACTTTTAATAGGTACATCAACTATAAGTCAGTTGGTGCCTCCGTCCGTTGCCTTAGAGATTGACTATTTTTCTATTTGAAAATCATTCTAATTAATTAACATTATCATCTTAATCATAAAAATCTGAGAAAAAAACGTAATGCTAAAGCTTCTCAATTTCTTCCTTCGTCAAACCTGTTGAAGCAATAATAGTCGCCGTTAAGACGCCCATATCTTTTAGTGATTTTGCTATTTCAATTGCTCCTTCCAATTTCCCTTCGATTTTTCCTTCGATTTTCCCTTCGATTTTTCCTTCCAATTTCCCTTCGATTTTCCCTTCCGATTTTCCGTCACCAAAGGCCGTGTCAAAGGCACCATTCAGATCTCTAAATATTTTCAGGCTTTTCTCATAGTTATCCATTTCTAGAGAACCGAGATTAGCAAGTTCAGCCTTCTCAAATGCCTGTTTAAAAACTTCGTCTGCAATACTTTGAGGGATAGTCTGGAAATCCTCCAAATATTTGATAAAATAGAGCCACTTATCCAATCTTGTTTCCAACTCTGTTTCCCCCTTATGGAAATTTGGCATCTCAAAATAAATGAATGTCAATTTCTCGTAAAAGGTCTTTCCATTTTGATTCTTAAGCTTTATCGTATGTTTAAATTCACTGGTTTCTGGGTCAAATTTTTGGTTGTCAAAGGTAAAGTCTAAAATACCTATGCAATAAACCGCTTTCATATTAAAATCCCAAAACCCTTTTTCCGCTTGTTCTCTAATTGGAAAAGTAGCGTAATAAAGGGTTCTTTCTCTGAAATAATTTTGTTTTGCCTTTTGTAGCTCCACTATGAATTTTTCCCCCTTTTCGTTTTCGCAATAAATGTCATAGACTGCTCTGCGATTTGCGTCAGTCTCTCCCAACTGTTCATTATTCTTAAAGGTCAGGTCTACAATTTTGTCCGATTCAGGCAAAAGTGCATTCAGGAAATCCAACAATAAGGGTTTACTCGCCTCCTCCCCGAAGATTTTCTTAAATCCAAAGTCTGTAAATGGATTTATAAATTTTGCTTTCATCTTTTGTTTTTACGACCAGTTTCTTGGATATAATAAACATACAACTATTTAAGGAGGTAAACCTAAATAGTGTGGTAAAGTAAGATATTTGTCTTTTTATCTGACTTCGTAAAATCACGTATTTTGTCCCCATTGTATGATATCAAAATTTAAAATTGTTCCCTGACGATGAAAGGGCGAATGCCATTCGCCCCTACGGGATTGGGATATTTGATTCAATAGGAGAAAAACATACAGATTTTATGGCAACAAAACTTGTACTACCTTTGTCTTAGGTAAAATGGAAATCCTAAAAAAACTAACAAAACATGAAAAAAGTACTTTTAACTGGAGCAAGCGGCTACATCGGAAAGCATATCACTCTTCAACTGCTTAATGATGGTTATGAGGTACGCGCTTCTGTTCGAAATCTTTCAAAAGCAGCGGAGGTCAAAAACGCGGTATTACCCCACCTTAAAGATCAGTCAAATCTTGATTCCAGACTTACATTTATAGCGCTCGACCTTGAAAAAGATACCGGCTGGAATGAGGCTCTCAAAGATATCGATGTGCTTATGCATACTGCTTCACCTTTCCCTATTGCATCGCCAAAAGACGAGAATGATTTAATAAAGCCTGCTGTCGAAGGAACATTGCGCGCGCTTTCTGCAGCTAAAGCGGCTGGCGTAAAACGTGTAATTCTAACCTCTTCAGTGGCCGCTATTTACGGTTGTGATCTTCCAGTTAATAAAAAAGCGTTTGATGAAACTATTTGGACTGATGTAAATCACCCAATTGGTAAAGTAGCCTATACAAAATCTAAAACCTTAGCTGAAAAAGCGGCCTGGGATTTTGTGAAAAATGAAAATAATGAGCTACAGTTAACTACAATCAATCCCGGACTGGTTCTTGGTGCTCCTTTGGACGATAATTTCGGCTCATCCATTTCCCTCATTGAGAGAACTTTTAGAGGAAAAGACCCCCTACTTCCAGATTTACAATTTGGCATTGTCGATGTTAAAGATGTAGCTGCGATGCATGTGTTGGCAATAAAGAAGGAAAAAAGCATTGGCGAGCGTATTTTGGCCGCTTCTCAGACACTTTCGTTCGTAGATTTTGCAAAAATCCTTAAAATGGCTTACCCAAAAAGCAACGTTAAAACGGGTAAGGCACCCACCCTATTAATTAAGTTCCTCTCAAACTTTGATAGAGAGATAAAAGCCATTTTACCATTATTGGGCAGAGACATGCAACTAAGTAATTCAAAGGCTACATCCATTCTTGGCATTAACTTTATTCCAGCAGAGGATTCAGTCAAAGACTCAGCCAATTACCTACTTAAAACAGGCGTCATTAAACTATAAAAAACAAAGCAGACGGGGTGAGGCTAATTTGAAGTGGTTTCAC
>Ga0209087_1001884_pt1 | contig 12167 bp, 13 predicted proteins | sample S_130805_EF_Meta_FD_187321 | JGI IMG/M metagenome (GOLD analysis project Ga0209087, IMG submission 187321) | Freshwater microbial communities from Lake Simoncouche, Canada to study carbon cycling - S_130805_EF_MetaG (SPAdes) (version 2) | ecosystem: Environmental > Aquatic > Freshwater > Lake ...
ATAAAAATAAACGAAATTAAAACGATACCGTGGATACCTGATTTGCAACATAAATATTTAAAAAATCTTTTTTCAAGTGAAGAGATAAATAACAGAGATAAAATTATAAATAACTACTTAACTAGTTGTAGCGATATAATTGTAAGCAGTAAGGATACTAAAAATTCAATTAAAAAGTTTTATAGAATAAAGAATAATACTATCCATGTTTTAAATTTTATTCCACAAATAAACTTTAATTATATTTACAGGTCACCTATAATACCAAGAAAATTTGGAATATTTGAAAATTATATCTACGTACCCAATCAATTTTGGGCCCATAAAAATCATGAAATTATCGTCAAAGCGGCACTAGAATTAAAAAAAAAAAATTTTTTTATTAAGTTTATTTTAAGTGGATATGAAAAAGATTATAGAAATAAAAATTACTTTAACAATATTAAAAAATTAATTACATCACTTGATGTTAATAATTATTTTGAATATTTAGGGCAAGTATCAAGAAAAGATTTATTAAATTTAATTTACCATGCTCAAATTATCATTAATCCATCGAAATTTGAGGGCTGGAGCACTACTGTAGAAGAAGCAAAGATACTAAATAAAAGATTATTGCTTTCTAATATACCAGTACATAATGAGCAAATAAATGAGAACTGCGTTCTATTTTCAACGAAAGATGAACATGACTTAGCCACTAAAATTATAAAAACTTTAAATCAAAATTTTCCAAGTTTAGATCTTGATTATTTATTAAAAAATTATCTTGCAAATAGGAAGAAATTTGCCCACCAATATTTAAATATACTTAAAGAAGTAAGTTTAAAATAAGAAAAATTAAATTTGAAATTTCAATAGTTGTAGTTTCTCTTAATACAACAAGAGATACAATTAATAAAAATAATTCGATCTTAATACAAAGTTATAAAAATTATGAAATCCTAGTAATTGATGGAAAAAGCAATGATGGTACAGTTGAATTCTTAAGAAGAAATAGAAATAAAATTAATTTTATTTCAAAAAAAGACAAAGGAATTTATTTTGCTATGAATAAAGGAGTTAAATTAGCAAAAAGTAATTGGATAATTTTTTTAAATTCTGGCGATATATTTTCAACTTCAGAAGTTTTGCAAAATTTTATTAAAAACAAAGACATTGATAATGTTGATATAGTCTATAAAAATATTATAACTTAATTAAGTTATATTTTTGCTAATCAAAACCTATATGAAATTTTTAAAATTATTAGAAAATAATACTATAAAGTACTAATTATTTTTTTTTAAAACAAGATGTACTTCAGAGCATAACTTATTTTTATCCAAGGTACTTTGTAATTCATCAGCTAAATTTAAAATATAATGCTGAAAATATTTTTTATATTCTGTTTTATTAATTTTTTTTGAAGATAAAGATATAGATCTTAATAAATCTGAAATATCTGAACCAAACCACCATTCACCAATAATTTTTAAGTTATACTTTTTTAAAATATAATCTAAAGATTTTCTAGTGAACAAGTGTGTGTGACCAGCAGCAAGATGTCTTGGAAAGACATTTGTAAAGGCATTTTCAATGAACATACTAAAACTTGCTAATGGTATCGCTAGATATAGATAATTAATCGAAGATCTTTTAAAAGATTTTAAAAGTTGGTGTGGATTTTGCATATGCTCAAGAACATGTATTAAAGACAAAACATTATAATTTTTTGTATCTCCCTCATTAAAAAAATCATTATTAATATTAAAATGATATAAATTTTTATTTTTTAATTGAGAGTTGCCTAAATTAACTAATATTTTGTTCGGTTCAAGCCCCTTAGATTTTATATTTAATTTTTCAAGTGCTTTTAAAAAGTGTCCAGCACCAGAGCCAAAATCAAGAACACTTATTTTACTCTTTATAACTGATTTTAAAAAATTAGCTTTGGGAAGATAGATTTTTTTTACTCTTTGTTTGTAATTGCCAACATAACTTGATTTGTAGTTCTTGCCGTCAGCTCTTGTGTACAACCATTTAATAAAATTATCTGTGTCTTGGTAGCGACCATTTAAGTGTCCGCATTTTTTGCACAAACAATATTTAATTGAAAAGTTTTCTAAAAAAAAATCTTTAAGTTTAAAATTGCAGATTTTACAAAAAATTCTTTTTTTTTGATTTGAGTAATATTTGTTTATTTTTTTTATTTTTTTAAGATTTTTTAAATTATTTAAAAAAAAATCTTTTTTTATATCAAAAAGATCATATTTTTTTGAAAATTTTAACTTAGTCATTAATAATTGCACTCATTGATTTTAATTTTTTTTAAAATTTTTATAGTATATTTTTAACTTATTAAGATCATTTTTGTCATTAAGATCTACAAACTCAGTATTTTTAAGTTTAAAACCAAAAGTTTTAAATTTTTCAAAGTTGTCAAAATTTTTTATATTCGATAAATTATACCAGTAAAGTTGGCACGCATCTTGATAAAATTCTTTTAACTTCTGAGAAGTGGAATTTTTATATTTTGGTTCTCTAAATGACACCAGTCCTATTTGATTCATTTTTAAAGCTCTTTGGATAGGGTACTCATATTTAGATATTGTCAAAACTTTTTGGGCTTTTTTATTTTTTAATAGATTAAAAGACTTCTTAATTGTTTCAGCTTTAAGGATTGGAGAAGTAGGATAAACATAACATAAGTAACTAAATGTTATGTTCTTGTTTTTAAAGAATTTTAAGAAATGTTTTAAAACTTCTATATCTGTTGATTTATTATTTGATAATTTCTCGGGTCTAACGAAAGGGACTATAGCGCCATATTTTTTTGCTATTATTGATGTAGTTTTACAATTTGTACTTACATAAATTTTGTCAAAAATTTTAGTTTTTTGAGCAATTCTAATACTGTGAGCTATCATCGGTTTACCAAAAAATTTTAAAATATTTTTTTTTTTAATTCTTTTTGAACCTTTTCTCGCTGGTATTAAACAAACAATCATATTATTAAATAATTTTAATATTATTTGAATTAAATGAAATTAGACTTTTGTAAATTTTTAAATTTATTTACTTTTTTATTAATAATATTGATCTTAATTATATCACAAAAAATCTATTATGGTAACAATGAAAAAAACTAACTGTGAAATTACTATTATAGTAGTCTCTCTAAATACTAAAAGAGGTACAATCAAAACAGTTAACTCAATCTTAATTCAAAGTTATAAAAATTATGAAATCCTAGTTATTGATGGAAAAAGCAATGATGGTACAGTTGAATTCTTAAGAAAAAATAGCAATAAAATTAATTTTATTTCCAAAAAAGACAAAGGGATTTATTTTGCTATGAATAAAGGAGTTAAATTAGCAAAAAGTAATTGGATAATTTTTTTAAATTCTGGTGACATTTTTTCATCTTCAAAAGTTTTGCAAAATTTTATTAAAAACAAAGACATTGATAATGCTGAGATAGTCTATGGAGATACTATAGTAAAAAATAAACTCTTCGATAGATTTCTATTAGGAAAAAAATTTAGTACCATTTCAACTAAGATGCCATTTTGTCATCAATCAGTCTTTGTCAAAACTGAAATCTTAAAAAAAAAATTATTTAACACTAAATATAAAATAGCAGCAGATTTTGATTTTTTTTATAAATTATTTAAAAAAAATAAAAAGTTTTATTATTTGAATTCTGCTATATCCAAAACTATAACCGGAGGTATTTCAGATAGAAAAAGATTTAGTTGTTTATTAGAATATTTTCATATTTTTTATAAAGATAGAAATTATTTGAATACATTTCTTTTATTTTTTGATCTTATATATTTTTTGTTAAGTAGTTTTTTAAAAAAAATATTAAATGAAAATTTAATACAGAAAATACTTATTTTTAAATATACAATTAAAGATCAAATAAAAAATTAAAAAAAATGATTATATTAGGCTTAAATGTTTTTCATGGAGATGCATCAGCTTGTTTAATAAAAAATGGCATTTTAATTACAGCAATTGAGGAAGAGCGATTTACAAGGGTAAAACATACGGCAGGCTTTCCGGTAAATGCTATAAAATCATGTTTGCTACAATCAAAAATTAAAATTGACGATGTAGATTTTATTACTATTAATAGAAATCCAAGTTTAAGGTTATTCAAAAAAGTAAAGTATGCACTAGCTAGTGGTTTTTTTATAAAAAGATTTTTTGATAGATATCAAAATTATAAAAAAATAAAAAACATTGAAGATGAATTTCAAAATCATTTTGAGATAAAAAATAGTTTAAAAAATAAAATCAAATTCATTGATCATCATTTATCCCACGCTGCTAGCAGTGTACTGGTGTCTGGATTTAATAATACAAGCTATCTTACTATAGATGGTTTTGGAGATTTTGTTAGTACTACCATAGGAAGATTCGAAAACCAAAAATTTTATCAAATAAAAGAAGTTAATTTTCCACATTCTTTGGGAATATTTTATACAATGATGACACAGTTTCTTGGTTTTGAGCATTATGGAGACGAGTATAAAGTAATGGGCTTATCTGCCTATGGTGAGCCAAGATATTGTGATAAAATATATAAAATTATAAATTTTTCAAAAAAAGAAATTTTTCAATTAAATTTAAAATATTTTAAGCATCATCAAGGAATAGAATCAACTTGGCTTGAAAACTCTCCGGAAATAGAAAATCTTTATACAAATGAATTGGTAGAATTATTGGGAATGCCTCGAAATAAATCAGAGATGGTTTCATCTTACCACAAAGATTTAGCTGCCTCAGTGCAGAAGGTGTATGAAGAAATCTTTATTAAAATTTTACAATATTTATATGAAATTACTAAAAATCCAAATGTGTGCATCTCAGGAGGATGCGCTTTAAATTCATTAGCAAATGGCAAAGTTAAACTTAATACGAAGTTTAAAAATATTTATATACCGCATTCACCAGGTGATTCAGGTGGATCAATAGGTTCTTCTGCGTTTTTTTTAAATAAAAATAAAATTAATTTCAATAGATTAAGTTTTGATACACCTTATCTTGGACCAGAGTACAATAATCAAACGATAAAAAAAATAATTAATTCAAATAAAGAAAAATTTAATGAAAATAATATTAAAATTACAGAACTTAACAAAATTGATTTACCAAAAGTCATTGCTACAGAACTCTGTAATCAAAGAATAATAGGTCTTTTTCATGGAAAAAGTGAATTTGGCGCAAGAGCTCTTGGCAATAGATCAATAATAGCTGACCCAAGAAATATAAATATAAAAGAAATTATAAATCAAAAAATAAAAAAAAGAGAAGGCTTCAGACCTTTTGCACCAGCCATATTATCCGAATATGTAAATGAATGGTTTGACAGCGACGATGAGAATCTAAACTATATGTCAAAAGTCTACCCCGTAAAAAAAGATAAAATAAACATTGTCCCAGCAATAGTTCATGTCGATAATACAGGAAGATTACAAGCTGTTAAAAAAGAAGATAATTTTTTTTTTTATAAAATAATTGAAAGTTTCTATCACAATACAAAAGTACCTATGATTCTAAACACTTCATTTAATGAAAATGAACCCATCGTTAACTCTCCGCAAGAAGCAATAGATTGTTTTTTAAGAACTAATATGGATATTCTAATTTTAGAAAATTTTCTTATTTCAAGATGAAGATTAATTTAAAAGCTCTTCATATATTAGATAATTTATCAGAAAAAAATTTTAGTATAATTTTATTAATAAAGAATTTAAAAGATTACACAAAAAAAAATTTTAATTCAGAATTCAAAATTTTAGTTAATAAAAGAAAAAAAAATTTTTTTTTTAAAGATAGAGATATTTATTCATTAAAAAATAAATTTGCAATAAATAAAATTTGTTTTATTTCAAAAAAAATTAAATCAAATGATATTATTCATATTCATGGATTGTGGAATTTAATAAATATTCTATCTATAATTATTTCAATTATATATAAAAAAAAATTAGTCATTCATCCCCATGGCATGTTATTAGAGCAAGCTTTAAATAACAGTATAATTTTAAAAAAAACTGTAAAAAAAATTATTTTATTTTTTTTAAAATTTATATTCAATAAAAATTGTTTTTTTATTGCAATTACAATAGCTGAAAAAGAATCTATATATCAAATATTTGGCAGAGTAAAAATTATTGAAATTGCCAATGCAACAGAAATTAGAAACATTAATAAAAATATTAAATTAGAAAAAAACTTTGTTTATTTTGGAAGAATTAATAAAATTAAAAATATAGATCTAATCTTAGAAAGTTTTTTAAGATCCAATCTTGACGATTCTTTTAAACTGTTTTTGTATGTTATAAATGATGATGAAAATTTAAAGAAAGAATTAAAATTAAAAATTAAAAATTCAAAAAAAATTATATTTAAAAATGCGGTTTATGGTAAAAAAAAGGATAGAATTTTAAAAAAATCTTGGGTTAATGTTCTTTTGTCGAAAAGCGAAGTAATGAGTTACTCCGTATTAGAGGCTGCTAGCTTAGGATTGCCGAGTATTGTAACAAAAAATATAAGTTTAAAAAATTTTGAAAAAAATGGTGGAATTGTCGCAAGAGAACTAGTTGAAGATATAGTCAATAAATTTAGAATAATCTCTCAATGGACCATCAAAGAAAGATTTAGAAGGGGATTAAAAATAAGAAGATTTATCATCAATCAATTTTCTAAAGAAATAGTTTTTAAAAAATATGAGTATTTTTATGCTAAAATTATTTAAATGAAAAATTACGAAAAATTTTTTACTACTAAATTGTGTATTTTTATAATTGTTTTTTTTAGTATTTTAGCAATTTTATCTGCAAGATATGCTTATTATTACGATTTGATAAATCAAGATTCCGATGATTATATTGCTTTTGCAAAAGATTTAAAAAACTACTTTACATTACCCCAGCAGGTCGCAGTGAGGTTTTTTCCTCATGTGTTGGTTTTTGTAATTTCAAATATATTTTCTACTTCCATTGAATTTACATTTTTATTTTTAAATTATTTCTTTTTTTCTTTACTGGCATTAATTTGTTTTTTTTATTTTAAACAAAATAAAATTGATAATATATTGTCATTAAGTCTTACAGGCATTGCTATTTTTGGAAACTATGCAATTCTATATAATATATTTAATTTTTTTCAATTAGTAGATTTACTTACTTATATTTTTATTATTTTACATTTGATTTTTATTTTTCAAAACAAACCAGGAATTCTGTTAATCATTTCGTTAATGTCAATTACAACAAAAGAGCATCTGTTATTTTTATCTATAGCTAGTTTTTTAATTCAATATCAAGAATTTAAAAATAAAAATTCTATATTTTTTTTATTTTTAACATTATTAGTTTTTATAATAAATTTTATTTTAACATCCAATCAATCACCCTCATTAGAATCTCAAGATAATTTCTTGAATATAATAATTAACATATTAAAAAATAATGAGTTATATTTAGCCTCAATTAAAAAATGCCTAATTACCGACAAAAATATTTTTTTAATATTTCCATTTATTTTTATTTTTTTTCAATATGGCTTTTTTAATTTTATAAAAAAATATTTTACTTATTTATTTTATATGGCCATACCTATTTTATATCCTGTATTAATGTATCATGAAATGGGGCAAAATTTTTTTAGAATTTTCAATCAAGGATTTTTTATTTTTATTTTATTAAGCCTAGTTTTTTTGGCACAAAATATAAAAAATAAAATAACTAAATATATACTATTTTTAAGTCCAATTTTTTTTATGATTGATTACTTATATATTTTTATAAATGTAAAACAACACGGCTTTTATGATTATTTTGTTAATGTGCGTTATAATTTTTTTTCAGGATTTTACATTTTTAATATAATATTTTTAATAGTATTGTCTCTGAATAATAAATTTTTTAAAAAAATTTAATCTTTAATTCTGTCAAATATTTTTTTTAATGATTCAGAGCGAATAAGTTTGTCAATTTTTTTTTCTAAAATTTTTATTTTATTATAAAAATAAAATATTATTATTATCAGTGAAAATATTGCTAAGATCGTTGATATATAAAAAAAACTCACTCCCAGCTTTATCTCAATAAAATTATCTATAGTTTTCGGTCTAATAGATATAAATAAAGAAATTAACCATATTAATAACCATATTACCCCTTCATAAAAATTTAATATTTTATTTTTAATATTTAAAAATGTTAAATATAACATTAGAAATGATGAAAAAATTATAAGTATTGTTAAAATTTCTTTTATAATCATTTTATTAATCTCCATGAGAATAATTTTGTCATCAAAAAAAGTCCTTGAATAATGTTCATTCCTTTGTAAGGTTCACTTGCAATTGTTTCTATTGGCATCTGTCCTATTTTGCTATTATTTTTTATCAGGTTGCAGGTAATTTCGGCATCAGCAAAATAATGCGTTATGCCTTTAGATTCCCACCTAATTTTTTTTAACACACTCACTTTAAGCACACGTAAACCTGATTGTATATCTTTTATATCTTCTTTGTACAAAAGTTTAAATATTTTTTCGAGTATAAGAGTCCCAACTCTTTTTTTAAAATTTAATTCTCCTAGATTATTTCTATAACCAACTACAGCATCTAAATTTTCTTCTTCTATTTTTTTGCATAGTTTAATTAGATCATTCACATTGTGTTGACCATCTGCGTCCATATAAGCTATGTATTTAAAATTTTTAATCTCCGCATAATCAAAACATGTCTTCATTGAAAGAGATTTTCCAAGGTTAACTTCATGTTTAGTAAAAATTATTGGAAATTTTTTTACTATTTCATAGGTTTTGTCACTCGAGCAATTATCTATTACAATTATATGTTTAAATTTTTTTATAAGACTTATAATTAATTTTTGGATGTTTTTTTCTTCATTAAATGCTGGTAAAGCAATTAAAAAGTTATTAAACATATTTAAATTTTTTATTAAAAAAATTTAATTGTTCGACTCTATCAATTGTAAACCATTTTTTTGGTACTATATCTGAAACAACTAATTTTTTTTTTTCAATTAAAGATTTCCATACTTCTTTAAAATCATTCTTTTCTTTCATCAAATTGTTTATTTTTTTAGGATTTAATATTTGAATTCCAGAACAATATATTTCACTTTTTTTTATTCTTGATATTTTTTTTACAAAATTATTTTCTCTATGAATGTAATCACCTTCTAGTCCCAAAATCGGTTTTACAGGGATTAGCATGCATGGAGGATTGTTTTTTTTTTTATAGTCAGCAAATATTTTTTGAAAGTCTATACTCGTAATATTGTCACATGTAAGTACTAATATTGGTTCATTTAAAAGATTAAATGGGAAATTGAAGATCCACCAGCAATTTCCTTTTCCATCAGTATTTATTACTGAGTTTACTTTATTTTTTATTACATGTTCAGCAATCATGCTACCGCGATAACCAACGGTAATATGAATATTTTTTGTATAGTTTCTTATTTTTTTTATTCCTCTTAAAATTAGTGATTGATTATGTAATTTTACAAGAGCTTTCGGTATTTTTTTAGTAAGAGGCATTAATCTCATGCCTCGTCCCGCGGCAAGAATTATGACATGTTTTATCAATTTCATATTAATTTTAATAATTTTTATATTAAAAATCTTTTTTAATTATTTGAACTATTTCTTTGTTACTTAATTTCTTGCATGTTTTCGATGAAATCATTTTTTTCAGTGGTTTTCGAGATTTTTTTATAAAATCTATAATATAATATTTTTTTCCATAAAACATCTTCTCTTCACAAAATTTTATTTCATTGTCGGATATTAGATACTCATCCTCTCTATCACCTTCTCTATTATTTATAACTTTATAACTGCCGCCATAAATTTTAATCCAATTTTTTATAATGTTTATCATTGTTGAAGACTTCATTTGCGGACACAAAATTTTGCCCGCTAAAATATTTTGTTTTTTTAACGCCGTATCAACTAAAGTTACAGCATCATCAATTGTAAAAAAAAATCTTCTCATAAAAGGTCCTGTAGTTTGTATTGTTTTATTTTTTTTAAACATATCTCTCCATACAGGCAGAACAGAGCCGGTTGACCACGCAACATTGCCATATCTCACAATTACAAAGTTTGTTTTAGATTTTTTATTTGCTAGATGAAAAATTCTTTCCATTACAGCCTTGCTCAATCCATAAAAATTTCTAATTGGTTGGGTAGCTTTGTCTGTTGATATTCCAATAACAGTTTTAATTTTTTTATTTATAGCGCATCTAGCTAAATTAGTTGAACCTAAAATATTAATATCAGAACATTCAAAAGGATGAGTTTCCGATAAGCCAACAAACTTAGTTGCGGCAGCATGAATTATAATGTCTGGCTTACAGTATTCCAGTGCATCGTTGATAGAATTGTAATTTGAAACATCCATAGGAACACTGGCGCAACCAGTTAACTTTTCTGCTTCAAAATTATTTTTATTATTCCTTGATCCTAAAAAAATATTGTATTTTTTTTTAAATTTTAAAGCTAATCCTCTTCCTAAAAAACCATTACCACCTGTTATTAATAAATTTTTTTTCATAAATTTTTTTTGATTTTTTCTACAATTATTATTTATATAATATTATAGTTGTTTAAAGGTATTTAATAATTTAAGATTTTTTATTATGAAAAAAGCATTAATTTTTGGCGTTACGGGGCAAGATGGGGCATATCTATCAAGGTTTTTATTAAAAAAAAAATATATTGTTCATGGTGTAAAAAGAAAATCTTCTTCTTTTAACACTAGTAGAATTGATAGTATTTTTGAAACAGAAAAAAATTTTTTTCTTCATTATGGAGATCTGTCGGATTCTATTTCAGTGCAGAAAATCATTAATTTAACAAAACCAGATGAAATTTATAATTTAGCGGCTCAATCTCATGTAGGTGTTTCCTTTCAAATTCCAGAATATACCTGCGATGTAAATGCCCTGGGTACTCTCAGAATATTAGAATGTATCAAATTTTTAAAACTAGATAAAAAAATAAAATTTTACCAAGCTGGAACTTCTGAAATGTTTGGAAAAGTTCAATCTATTCCTCAAAATGAAAAAACACCTTTTTATCCTAGAAGTCCATATGGCGTTTCTAAATTATTTAGTTATTGGATTTCTAAAAATTATAGAGAGGCATATGGTATGTTTGCAAGCAATGGAATTTTATTTAATCATGAAAGTCCATTAAGAGGGGAAAATTTTGTTACAAGAAAAATCACTATTGGTTTATCAAAAGTAAAAATCGGTATACAAAAAAAATTAATACTTGGTAATTTGAATGCCAAGAGAGACTGGGGTCATGCCGAAGATTATGTTGAAGCAATGTGGAAAATTTTACAGTCAAAAAAACCAGATGATTATGTAATAGCTACAGACAAACAATATTCAGTAAAAGATTTTGTAAATGAAGTAGCGAAAAATTTAGAAATGAAAATTTTTTGGAAGGGTAATGGTACAAATACTAAAGCTTATGATCAGAACGGTAATGTTATCATTGAGACTAATAAAAAATATTACAGACCCACTGAAGTTGATACCTTATTAGGCGACTCGTCAAAGGCCAGAAAAATTTTAAATTGGAAACCTAAAATTAGCTTTAAGCAGTTAGCTAGACAGATGACACTTAGTGATTTTGAAGAAATCAAAAAAAAATATAATGAAAATAAAAAAAAATGATAAAATCTTTTTAGCGGGGCATAGAGGATTTGTTGGTTCTGCTATTTATCAAAAATTAAAAATTGAAGGATTTAAAAAAATTGTCATTGTAGAAAGAAAAAAATTAAATCTCCTTGATCAAAAAAATACACTTAGATTTATAAAAAAGCATAACCCTAAGTTGGTTATTATTTGTGCCGCTAAAGTTGGCGGAATAAAAGCAAACATTAATTATGGTGCAGATTTTATATATGAGAATTTGCAGGTTCAAAATAATTTAATATATGGGTCATATATTAATGGAGTTAAAAAGTTAATATTTTTGGGATCAAGTTGTGTATATCCAAAAAATTTTAAGAGAAAAATTAAAGAAACCGATCTCTTAAGTGGAAATCTAGAAAAGACAAACGAACCGTATGCAATTGCTAAAATTGCTGGTGTTAAGATGTGTCAGGCATAGATCGG
>Ga0209087_1001888_pt1 | contig 12149 bp, 20 predicted proteins | sample S_130805_EF_Meta_FD_187321 | JGI IMG/M metagenome (GOLD analysis project Ga0209087, IMG submission 187321) | Freshwater microbial communities from Lake Simoncouche, Canada to study carbon cycling - S_130805_EF_MetaG (SPAdes) (version 2) | ecosystem: Environmental > Aquatic > Freshwater > Lake ...
GTCGCCTTCTGCGCTAAAAAAAAGGGCGCATTACGGCTCCCCTTTGAAGAATTGCATGACTTGCAACATGCCACAAGATTATCTAATGAGAGTGGATCTCCGCCTTTAACAATGGCGATTAAATGATCGACAGTATTAGCATCACCACCGCAATAATGACACGACCAACCATCACGATTAAGCACTACTAACCTCTGCTTTTTATAAGTCCGGCTCTTACGTGGATCACTGCCTCTATTCATTAGTAGTAACCCTTAGCTTTGAAGAAGGCCCATGCGTTACAAGCTGTAGTATAACGCGCATATATATATTTTAACCCTAGATCTATCTGCTTGTAAGGGTCTTTCTCTTTCATATTAAGTAATTGTGGTATGCCGTATGCAGTGCTCTTCTTATTATTACTATATGGATTCCAATTACTTTCTTTATTCCAAAGCGCTTCTAAACATATATATTCTTTGTGGTTATTTAATTTTATATGAGCATAGGTTTTATATATTTCTGTTACAGGTGTAGCCGCTTCAGCGTTACTACATAGCACGCCCGATAGCATCACTGCGCCTAGCGAGCTGATCGCCTTGCGGCTCGCCCTGCGCGAGTGAAGCGTACCCATGCTGTCAATAGATAGCACTATAACCGCAGGTCAGACGGCAAGTCGGGAATTAATTCTACCCCTAGTATTCCGCATATACCGTTTTTCTTAGGTTCTTGGCATTCTAAGACTTTAAGGCCCGGCGGTAGTAGTTCGTCAAACTCCATAACTAACTTACCGGTAGTTTTCTTTTTGCAACGCCTGCAGTTAAAGGTTATCTGGTCCATAAATACTCTTTCTTAAATCTTCAATAGGAAATAGATTATTTTGTGGTATCCAGTGATCGAAGTAGCTAGCATGATGATATTTAGGCTTTTTAGCCATGATGATAGGTATCCAGCCAGCTATGGAATAGACCGGACCTCTACCAGTAACTAATATAGCCACGTCATTAATACGATCACTAGCTCTTATAACTAAATGGCCATCTGCGTACTTAGTCCATTTAACCTCTATTCGAGCACCTATATCGGCTTCGTGTTTAAAAGTATTGACAGTAGGAGTAAAGTTTTTGATGCCTAAATACTGAGCTACCGCTATTTCTGCTCCTACTGCTTCTGCACACTCGCCAATATATTCATGGTAACTAATAGATTTATTACCTCTACTAGCATGGTCTGGCCGGCCGTTAATTTCAAGAATACGGCGGAAGCCGATAGTGTGAGCTTCGACTTCCTGCGCGTGGTCGAGAATTACTTTTATAGCTTGCGGCACTTGGAGCAGATCCATAAGACTACCTGCCTATCTGTATCGTTAAGGATTTCTACACCTTTTCCGCCTATAGCTGACTGCAAACTATTGCACTTATCGCACCATGCAGATCTAGTTACAGATCTTAACTCGCCGTTTTCAAGTCGAGCTATTAGGCCGTTTTGCACTATCTCTACGTATCCCATCACGTATTACCTGCAAGCATGTCATCGACGTTAGCGCCGGAAGAAGGCGACACCGTAAAAGCAGGCTTTGTAGGCGGCACCCATTTACCACTGGAATTTAACTTATACCACTGAGATTCGCAGCCGCTAGTTTTACCCATAATGCAGGTATAACCGTAGTAATCTCTGCCGTTTTTAGATCCCTGCTTTAAAGCCATTACACCATGATTACAGATAGGAGCCTTTTCTATTTCACCAGAGCCTAGACTTTCTGATATTTCGGCTAATTGTTGAGCTAGTGGTAGTACAGGCTTTGAATTTGTAACATAGTCAGACTTTATAGGCTCATTGGTAAGGCGTTGAACCTTTTCCATGTCTTCTTTAGTAGGCCGTTTATCTACACCCAATAAGAGACCGGCGCACCTTCCGTAGCTACTGGTAATACAGTTTTCTACCCAGAAGTCTTTATTTACGCCGCGATCTGATCTAGCTTCGTAGGCAACATCTACCGCAGCAGGATTTAGATCGTTTGTATCTCTATAGATTTCGGTAACTGCATATACGTAACCTTTATCATGGTCGATCTTTAACTCCCTTATATTAAATCTGTTCATCGGAAAATTATCATGAACTCTTTTAATACGTGCGGCAGCCCCTTCATAATCGTTTAAATTAAACATTTTGCTTCGCCCTTTCTTCTGCTCTGGCTTTCATGAGTTTTCTGCCTGTCTCCATTTGATCGACTAGGGGCCATATTGAGCCATCGGCCATAGTAGATATTTCTGCTCGGTGCTCTTCGCAGTATGCTCTTTCGTTATTTTTGCCTTGATGCGTTTCAGAGACGCAGATTATTACAGCTTGCACTTTAGCTTTAGGGTGCCAGTCGTCTTTGAGCCTGCCCCATTGGGCCTTGCAGTAATCGCAGTACCTACCAGCAGGCGCTTTAGTTATCATTAGACACCATTTTACGCCATTTAGAAGCCAGTAAATGCGCCTCACGCTTTCCATCTTTGTAACCGATGGAGTAGAAATAACTACCTATACAAACTGCCAGCATTAAATAGGCAGCGTAATCTATATATTTCATATTAGCCCTTTACTACCGATAACCCGACGTTACCGATAATAGAAGGGTAAAGCCAAGCACCGACAATAAGCAATTACCGACACGCTAAGGCTATAGATTATATTTAGGCTCTATTGTTTGTGGATCATCATTTCATACAAAATTTCTACTTTTTCCTCTAGCCTAATAACGGAGTCTTTTATTGAGCTGCCACCATTTTCTTTAAGCTCTACTAAGTAATGCTTAACTAGCCATCGGATCGAGCTGACATAGGCCACAGTAAGCGTAGAAAACGCTACCAATATGCCAGCCCAGTCCGACGCTTTCATTTAGTTAGATCGGCCAAAGTCAGAAGCCGAAGGATCCAGCCATTTTAAGACCGGACCAATAAAGCCTGAGATAGCGGCATAACCTAAAGTTTTAAGGTCTGTCGTACCTGCCATGTATAAAGCGCCAGCAGAAGCTAGCGAAGCCCTAAGCCATGATAAAAACATCTGTTTATATTTCATGTTTTAGTCCTAACTTGATTATTAACGCAGAGGCTTTCTCCGGCGTTAAATCTATTTCGAAGTGTTGCTCATCTTTTCTATTTTTGTAATCTCCGCCCCATTTAAGACCGTATTTTTTAGCCAGTGCTTGTATTAACACGGTTTGCATTGGAGTAAAAGTACCTGAATGACCTAAAGGGTGTTGAGTAGCGTTAAGGTCTATCGCGGTACCGGAAGAATGATTACTTAATTTATCTACAGATCCTCTAACTTGCCTAAAACAATAAGACCAGTCATCTAAAGGGCCACCGTCTATTGGCTCTATATGTTGATTAAATTCGGCCGCGAAGGTAACCAATAAAGGGGCAACGTGCTCGGCACATTTAATTTTTAATTTAGTACCGGGTACTGGATAGCTTTTAATTCCTATTTCGTTCGGATCTTTAGAAGCTACCCAACCGTTAGCTGAAAGTAATGTCATGATCTAAATTCTTACAATCCCATTTAGCAGCCTTAACATTTAAGACTGCTTCATCGTGGCATTTAGGCGATATAAAAATATCTTCTAAAGGTAAATAAGTCATACCAATACCGGCAAAATTGCCACGAATTTTAGAATTAAATGAAGTGCGCTTTACTGTGTATGGCGTACCTTGTGCATAGTAAGTTTCTGTATCTAAACCATCTATTAACTCGGATTCGTCTTTGCCTACTGTAACTGCTACCACTAAATTATTTTCATCTATGTATGCGTAATGTGCCATTATGCCCAACTCACTGTGTCAGATAATCCTGCTGCCTCAACGCCAACTAATGTGTAGCCGCCTGCTGTTGATGATGTATAACTAACACCACCACTAAATGTTGCAGTTAATGTGCTGCTAAATTTTAAAATGATAATGCCTGATCCACCTGCGCCAGCTGGTACACCGCTACCACCACCACCGCCTGAATAAATTGTTCCAGCAGTACCAGCACCGCTACCACTACCACCTGCGCCGCCGCCGTAATAACCACCTGCACCGCCTGTGACTGAACGACCACCACCGCCACCTGAATAATTGCCACTATTTATTCCACTTGTTGAACCAGTGCCACCTGCACCGCCAATGTAATTCACGTCATCAGCAACACCACCAGCCGTGCCAGCACTACCACCACCGCCGCCGCCGCCACCTGCTGAACTGAAACCATTACCACCATTTTTACCCTGTGACGGAGAAGTTGAAGGAGTATTACCACTACCACCATTACCGGCAGAACCGCCACCACCACCGCCGCCTGTTCCACCATTTCCGCCAGTAGTTGCGTCATAAGTTGAACCTTTGCCACCACCAGTTGCAGTTATTGTTGCGAATACTGAATTACCACCTATTGTTGGTTGTGTACTTGTTACACCACCAGCACCATTACCACCAACACCACCAGCACCTACTGTAAGAGTGTAATTTGTTGATAATGCTATTGATAATGCAGAGCCACCTTCGGAAGTGCGATAACCGCCACCACCGCCACCACCAGCTGCATAACCACCACCGCCACCACCAGCGACCACTACATATTGAACAGTGTTACCTGCTGCTGGACTTGGCACTCCTATTTGTGCTGCAATTATATTTAACATTTAACCAATAGCTCCAACTACATACCAAGCATTAGCAGCAGTTTTAATACAGGCTGCTGATTTATACTGCGCTAAAGTTGGAGATGCTGCAACTGTGCCAGCACTTAATACTGTTGTAGTGCCAGAAGTTACCGCACCAATAGTACAAACTCCTACGCCTATATTTAATACTGTAATAACTGTGCCTACTGGAAAGTTATATGTAGCATCTGTTGGTATCTTAAATGCTATTGCAGTTGCTTTATTCATAGGTATTAATTGTTGATACTCATCACCACTAGCGGCTGTATAATCTGCTGTCTTAGCGGTTTGTACTGTAAAGGCTGGTAAGCCGTTAAAAATCGCGGCAGTCAAAACGTCGCCGGTAACTGCTGGGAATGTTGCCATTAGAGATCTCCTTAGTATGAAAGTACGTTTTGATTGAAAATTCCGTAATCGGTTCCGATTATGAAACTATCAATTATAGGCTCAAGTGTAGTAAATACGGTCTTGAATACTCCCGGTGCTATGACGTAAGACACGCCGAAGATTTGTAAAGTCTTGGTTATCACTGATCCGCCCGGTTGAGTAGTAGAAACCGATATAGGGTCAAAAAAATCTAATTCCATAGCAGCTATGATCCCTGAATTATAATTAGGCGTATATAAATCTAATTCTAAATAATCGCATCTGATCGTAGTTTCTGCGCGACTTGCGACGTAGGCCCTAGCGTAATCCAAAGCTTCGGCATCGGTAAGCATAAGTAAATCATTTAAATAATAAGAGTGCAAAAAGTATTTAACAATAGAAGCTGCATTACTAGCAGTTTGAGCAGTACCACCAGATTTACTAACGCTTGCAGAATTAAATATTAAAGCATCATTTAAAAGCCACGCAGCATTAGCATAAGAGATAGCAGTGCCATCATCTTTAAAAATTGTAGGAGTGCCTGCTATGGAAGACGCAGTTACTGTACGATCTTGAAAAGTGAAACTTCCATTGGCCGCAACATATAAAGCACCATACTCGGAATCTGTTACGGTTTGCATGGCAGCTAAAGAAGTCCTAATTACGCCCGGATCATTCTGTAAATAAGTCAAACCTGCATCTACGTCGCGCATGGTTGTAGGCCAGTCTATTTCGTCCAGAATTTGATTTATTCGGGTACCGCTTAAATCTCCTGCGGTAGCGCCTGCCACGTTAGTAATTTGAGCTAGGTTTGCTAATCTAAAAGCATCTACTGCTGTAATAGTTGTATAGGCTACTTCCTGAGCATCTTTAGGCTGAGTATTTACATAAGAAGTAATAAATCCAGAAAACAAAAAATAAGAAGTACCATTATAAGAAGCTGTAATCTGTACCTTTTTCATTGGAGTAAGAAGAGAATAATAGGGTCCTGATACGTTAAGCGGATTAAAGTCTCCATTTTGATCTATAATTCTCATACTCAAAGTACCGGTTTGAAATTGGTCAGATAAAGAATTACGGCCGCGTTGAGTTTTAATATAATTAACTTGGTCTGATACATCTACAATAACTGCGGTAGCATCTGCAAATACATTAGTGCCAAAAACACCAGTACCGATAATCATGGCTTGAGCAAACGACGGACCGGTAGAAAAATTTATAGTCGCATAAACTGTTGGAATAGCCATTAGAAATTACCACCGGCATAATTTTGGGCTAATCCGTTACGTTGATTAATCAAAAATGAGTTATAAATTAATTGGCCAAACTCTCCAGCATTAGGGGCTAACTCTAAAGTTACTTCTACTGGTAGATAGTTAGAGCCTTTAGTATCCGATGGTTGAGTAAATAAACTGTTATTTCCATTAGGCACATTGGTAGTAATTCCACCACCACCACCACCGCCACCACCACCACCGTAGCCGCCTTGACCCGGTGCCATGTTTCTAACCGGATCATATATAGCTAATCTTTTATAAGCTTCTAAAGCACCATCTACTAAAATTGTACCTGCATCGTCTGCTTTTTTGGCAAACTCTTCTAAAGACTGCTCTGCGTTTCTAGTAGCTAAATACTCTGCAGCTTTAGCAGCGTTGCCATCTAGGATAGCCAATTTTTCGGCTATTTTTAATTTAGTTTCTTCATCGGTAGCAAAATTAAGAGCAGCCATTAAGCCTATGCGCTCGACGTCATATTTATCTTTTAATTTCTTTAATGCTTCTTCTGCTTTGAGTTGAACTACTAAAGCCTTACGTGCCTTTAATTCTTGTATTCTGGCTAATTCAGAAGCGGCGCCGGTACCTAAACTATATTCGAAATTAGATTTTGGAGCATTAGCGGCTGCAGCAGCAGATTTACCAGCATTATAATATGCACTTATAACTGGTAAATTTCTTAAAATTAAATCTAAAACACTGCCGCCACCTACTCTAATATTTGCCAATTTATTTATTTCTGCTACTAATTGAGCCACTCCACTTACTAAATAAGATATAGATGTAGCAGTATCTTCTAAATCTTTACCAAATTTTTCTAACGACTGATCTTTTCCAATAGCTGACAAAGCATCTAATAATCCTTTACCTATAATTTCTGTAGCTCTAGCTGTAGATACTCTTAATAAATCCATTTTTCCGGCGTAAGTTTCTAATCTAGCCTTAGCTTGCCCTGAAAATTTATCCTGCAATTCGGCCATTATTAGGTCCATGTTGCCAGTAGCTAACGTAGCCTTACTTAGTCCTGCCCCTAGCCTAGATAAAGCCGTAGTCTGCCCAGAGAAGCCTTTAGCCATAGCCTGACTAACTTCTTCTACACTTTTACCAGTAGCCGCCGATACGTCAAGGGCAACGGCTAAAGCGTTTTGGCTTCTGGTAAGTGAGCCACTAGCTGTAAGTAAAGTTTGAAAAGCCGGCCTTAAATGGTCATCTAATACGCCGGTCATCTTTTCTAAGTTTGCTATGTAATATTCCACGCTTGGAGCAGAAAAGGCGTAGCCAGTATTTTTTAACTGAGTTTCTAAAGATTTAGCTGCGGCTTCATCTGCCATAAAAGCATTTACGGCTTTTTTACTATAATTTAATAAAGTAAGGGCGCTAAAGGTTTTTAAAAAAGTAGCTTGTAAAGATTTAGTCTGCTTTTCAAAAAGGGATACCTGCTTAGAGGCTTTCTTTAAACCTTTATCATTAAAAGTAGATAAAATCGAAAATATTAAATTAGCCATTTATAGCCTGCCTAATCTCGGTGCGTTTCTGAAAAGTATTAGCAGTTTTATCTAATGCTTTCAATACGCGCTGCATAGCGTGGCCCTGCTCTTCTGCTGCAGCTCTAAAAATTAATCGGCCCTTCTGTTTATATCCTCTGTTATTACCGGACATACCTTGAGGTCTTGCATTTACTAAAGCAGGCATCGCAGCTATAAATTGTGCTCCTGCTTGAGGATTAAGTGAGTGAGAAATTTCTTTATTGTTATTATCTGCTTTAAGGCCTATCCACGCTGCGCCAGCCGGACCAGATTTACGACCTGCAGTTTCAAATATGGCACCGGGCGCACTTTGATTAAATACGTAATTAGTAGCTGACCAACCTTTATTATTGCGTTTGTTACTACCGGCACTATATTTAATTCCATCTACTACCTGTTGGTGATTATATTTAGGAAAAGTTCGATATTTCATAGGGCCAATAATTCCCTGCGCTTTAGTCCAGCCTGATAATACTTCCGTATCTTGTGGTGCGTATCCTCTAGCTTTATCCCTAATTGGGATCATGGCTGCGCGTATCTCACCCTGCACTTCTTTTAATAAATCTTTATCCACTAGACCTAGAGCTTTCTTCATCTCTTTAATGCCGCTTACGTTTATTGGCATTTCTGATCTCCTTAGCTCTATCGCTTAAAACTTGGATAATAGCTTTAAGCATTTCTGGGTCCATATTTACAAACTCTTTAGGCGCGATACCGGTCTCTACGGAAAGTGAAGCCACCGTATAAGTCAGTGTGTCACGCCCTAAAGTTTTTTTTCGTCCTCTAATACCTCTACAGATTCCAGACTATCTACAAACTCATTTAAAGTTAAAGGAGTAACTACTCCTGCTCTTCGGCAACATTCAAAAGCCAAAAAATATATTTCACTCTGTCTTTCAAAATCCCGAAGCATCTTAGATATACCAGAACCATATTTAGTTTCGAAGGCCATCTCAACAGCAGGAGTAATTTTATGCTCTGTTACTTCGCCGTTAGCCCTTGTGATTTTTAGCCTTGCCATTAGATCCCCTTAGAACGCTACGCTAGTAGATACAGTTACTGTTGAATTAACAGTAAAAGTTATATTAGAACTGGCAGTATCAGCGACGCCGCCTGAACCTACTGGGGTAAGGTTATTTACCAATACAGAAAATTGATAAGTAGGATTTGTGGCACTTACTGCAGTACCTTTAACAGTAATCATAGATACCGAGATAGTTTGTCCATAAACTGCTTGTAGGGTTGTATTAACCTGAGAAGCTGCCCAGTCATTAAAAAATTCTAGCGATAATTGTGCGGCTTCTAAACCTTTTACAAAAACGTGTGAATTATTTCCCTGAGAGGTGACCTCTAGCTCGTCGAAAGTTTGCGTTAATACTGCGCTACTTACGTGATCGCTAATATCAATAGAAGGAGTGGTAAGAGCGCCGGCGGTGGCTAACTTAACTCCAACGTTATTATTTAAATAAATTGCCATTTGGTTATTCCTTGTCTTCTTCTATAGGTGCTGCTGTTGGTTTGTTTGCTTTAGGTGCATCTTTTATTTGGCCTGTCTTAATTAAGAAGGCTATTGCTTCTGCTTCTGTAGTCATTGTTTAACTCCAACTCGTAAGGATATTAACGGTTACTTTACAAATTAGAAGATCTCCACTCGCAGCCGTAGTAATTGACGGAGCCGAGATACTACTAACGTTATAGACTAAACTACCTGCATATAGTTTATTAAATACTGCTACTATAAAAGTCTCCATACCGGCTAAGTTACCTTTATTATCAAAGGCCGGTACTGCGATTAAAATATCAAAATTAGCCATAGGTGAAATATTTATTTGAGAATTATTACTAGGCGTAATATATGGATCACTTGGGGTTATTGTTACTGAATTAGCTAGTAATTGAGGTGCAGGAAAAGCAAAAGTGCTCCAAACTCCGGCATTAGTTAGAGTCGTCGCTAAAGTACTGCGAAGGGTAGTTATTGCGGCTGGCATTATCCGACTAACGAAGAAGGATTAGCGTATGGTTGTATCAGACCGCGAATTCTGTTTATCATTTGATAACCGAGACGGTAAGGTGATGCAGACACTCCGTCCATGCCATTACTTGCCATTGAAGTCTGCCGGGCCTGCCATATATCTACCGCGAGAATCATGCTAGCTTGACGGATAGCTGGCGTGTTCGCGTAGCTGGCTGTTTTATGATCTGGCCCGGTTGCCGTACCGTAGGGCAGCACACGATGGAAAGGGTCATCGCTAGCTGTTTTGGAATACTGAATAAAACTGTAACCACTGGGGTAAGTTTGTGAAGCCCAATTCCACCAAATAGCCGGTAAAAGGTTTGCAGTGCCAGTAGAAAATGGAATAGTGCCGGTTAAAGTATAAGATCCATTATATGTATTTCCTGCTGCAGCGATCGTTACGCTTTGACCAGTTACAAATATTCCGGGATTAGCTAACATTACTGTAGCCACATTATTACTTATTGAGGTAGCCACTATTGGCGCAGAGTTAAACCAAAGATATTGGTTTAATAAATCTTGAGCCGTTTGCGTAACTTCTTCGACTACGGAATCTGGGTATAAAGTGCCAATTCCTAAATTATCTCTTAATTCTTGCATAGTCGTATAAGTACTGGCCATTGGCTACCCCTTTCTACTAGCTCTCTAGGGCTAAGGGCTACTAAGCCCTAGAGATTATTAATTTATCTAACTTATCAGGTTAGGTTGAAAGTACGAACGCCACCGGTCATAGTTACAAGTGGTGCCATAAATCCATAAATTGCTACCTGTACCTGCAGATTTGAAACCACATTAACGCTCATGTAAGCCGTAGGTGATTCAAAAATTGTTACTGCTTCTGGCACAATAATAAATGCAGAGCCATCAATAGTAGTAGCTGGTAGATCAACATCTACTGAGAAGTTAAGGCCTAATACGTTGCCTTTAATTCCAGTTGGAGCTACTAATCCGCCTGCGTTCATTGGATACTGAGCATTGAAAATTGGTCGGCCAGTACTATCTACTGCGCCAAGTAAAGTGCTCCAGTGTGAAACTCCGCCTACGTAATTCTGCGCAAAGTATGAAGTACCTTTATATGCAGCTACTGGCTCGGTTGATGCGTAAGAGATTAATCCTGCCGCAGTTGCCGCAGTTGTAGCAGCATTAGTTGAATTAGTAGTTAAGTAAGTAATTGCGGCTGCGTTAGTAGCTTTTAAATAGGCTCGCTGTAATTGCAGTGTAAGTTGGTCATAAAAGGCAGGTCCAGATCTTTCGATGAGCTCGATACTCATAGTGTTCATTCCTGAGTACTTAGCTACAGTCGCTGTCATGAACTCCGTGACCATTCCGGTATTTTGTACTGCTCCGGCTTCTGGCTCTACGGTTACTACTGGAGCTACGCCATTTCCGCCACCGGCAGAAGTTACAAGTGTTGGCACAATTACATTCATGCCTTCAGGTGGTAATACTGCTTTAGTACAAGCATCGATAGTACTACGTCCGAAGTTAGTATTTGAAACCACATTACGAAGGTACTGGTTAGGTGAAAATGCAGGGTTAGTAGTGAAGCTGTCATCTGCGGCAGTTACCCAAAGTTTGGATTCTTCATTACCTAATTGAGCTTTGATTTTGTGCTCTGTATAACGGCCCATAGAAGTAATGCCGTGTCTTACGGTTTGTGAATTATATGGAGCTGTAATTATTGGACGTGCGGCTTCTACTGTTGGAGTAGTCGCTTCCGCCGGTGTATCTGTTGGCTCTGGAGCTTTTACGTCCAAGATAGCCTCACTTTCGGTAGTTGGTTGAGTTGGTTTTACTTCTTCTGCTTCGCTAGTGCTTGCAGAAACTTTTGTAACGACGGCATCGGCGTAAGCCGGTGATTCCACTAAGGATACTTCTTTCATTACGGCACTAGATACAACTAATACTCCGTCTGAATTTTCTTTCGCTTCTAATACATCTACTCCGATAGATAAAGAACTTATTAAATCTTCTGCGGCTAGAGTTAGATAATCTGTACCTTTGGAACTAGCACTAATTTTAAAAGTGCCATAAATAAAATCTTGCGTAACTTGGAAATTTTGTGCGCGACCTATTGGGTCTGTTTGATTATGTTGCGCTAACAATTTAACGCGTCGCGCTTCTGGGATCTGTACGCTTCCGCTTTCAAAAATAACTGGGCCTGCGCTCGTAGTACCAATTTTATTAAATGGCAGTACTACGCCTGCAATTATTCGACGTTGTACGTCGCTACTTTCGATATCGCTGGCAAACGTTAAGTGTGTAATTTTTTCCATTAATCTTCCATTTCGTTTATGTCTGGA
>Ga0209087_1001889_pt1 | contig 12146 bp, 7 predicted proteins | sample S_130805_EF_Meta_FD_187321 | JGI IMG/M metagenome (GOLD analysis project Ga0209087, IMG submission 187321) | Freshwater microbial communities from Lake Simoncouche, Canada to study carbon cycling - S_130805_EF_MetaG (SPAdes) (version 2) | ecosystem: Environmental > Aquatic > Freshwater > Lake ...
CCTACTTCTAATTGTTTTACTAATTTTTCATATCTATATTTTCTATTTTGAATTACATCCAATTTATGTACCGAAAATATACCATAATAATTTGAAATATAAGCTGAGATATTTCCAAAATTATGCAAAAACCATTTACCAAATGGTCTAATATTAGAAACCTGTAATTTAGATTCATTATTTTTTGCAAAATTACTTTCTTGTGAAGAAGACCAATTTTCCAATTGAAAATGTTTAAATTCGTCAAGTAGACCATTTTTTAACAATCTTCCAACGAATATCGCAGCGTTTCCATTATTATTTTTTATTCTATTTAATAAATCAATAGCAATTTCTTTTTTAATACCTAAATTCACTGACCCTGGAAAAAATACTAATACATTGTTTAAATTATCGTAATTTTCGCTGATGTGATATAGGTAAGTATGTCCTTCTCTACCTATATTTGGGAGCGTTATTATTTGTTTTACATTGGTTTTTTCAAAAGTATCATTGTCACCTTTATTGTAAACAATATATTTGTATTGATTAAAAGGTTCATCTAATGTCCATTTCAAGTCTTCATTGTATCTAGAAACAATAATATCTATATTATCGTAATTCATATAATTATTTATAAATATTTATTTATAATATTATTATAATATTATAATAATATTATAAATAAAAACTAATCCCACAATATGTCAGAAAAATTTGAAAATGGTCTTTTTATATTTCGCAGAGATTTTCGCATTGTAGACAATAATGGATTGAATTTATTAAATGATCATTGTAAAAATGTATATACTATTTTTATATTTACCCCAGAACAAGTGACAAATACAAATCAATTTAAATCTGATAACGCGGTACAATTTATGATTGAATCATTAGAAGATTTAGAATCACAAATAAGTAATAAAGGCGGTAAATTATACTGTTTTTACGGTCACAACGAAAAAATTGTTGCGCAATGCATAAAAGATTTTAATATTGATATTGTTTGTTTTAATTTAGATTACACTCCATACGCAATAAAAAGAGACAAAGAAATCATTGCACTTTGCGAAAAAATGGATACTTATGTGATGTATGATCACGATTACTATTTGCATGAACCAGGAAGTATATTAACAGGTTCCAACACTCCTTATCAAAAATTTACACCTTATTATCAGGCATCATTGAGAAAAAAAATACAACCTCCTCAACATGTAAACACCAAGAAACTTCGTTTAACTTACACGAAAAAAACGATTCCTAACAGAATTTCATTGAACGATGCAATGCGTAAATTTACAAAACAAAACAATGAGATCTTAGTACGTGGAGGTCGTCAAAATGCGCTTAGACAACTCAGTATATCAACCAAAACACAAATTCATTACTCTACAACTCACAACGAATTGTCAAAAAGTACAAGTGAATTAAGCGCATATATCAAGTTTGGGTGTGTTTCTATTCGTGAAGTGTATCACATTCTTAAATCAAAACGCGATTTAATCAGACAACTCATATGGCGCGATTTTTATGCAAACATTTTGTATTCATTTCCACATGTTTTAGGACATGCAATGAAAAAAAATTATAACAATATTCACTGGCATCATAATTCAAACCATTTTGAAGCTTGGAGAGAAGGTATGACAGGCTTTCCAATTGTGGACGCTGGGATGAGGCAGCTCAATCAAACAGGTTATATGCATAATAGAGCCCGCTTAATAACAGCAAGTTTTTTAGTGAAGACTCTTTTAATTTCATGGGAGCACGGCGAAAAATATTTCGCCAAAAAATTAACGGATTATGACCCCGCTTCAAATAACGGTAATTGGCAATGGATCGCATCTACTGGTGCAGATAGTCAACCCTTTTTTCGCATTTTTAATCCGTGGGAACAAGCCAAAAATTTTGACCCAAAAGCGGAATATATTAAAAAATGGGTGCCTGAATTAAGAGATGTACCTGTAAAGGATATCATGAATTGGGGTGATGTGTCACTTTCGCGAACACCATCAACAAGCACAGAAAAAATCAAATATCCAAAACCAATTGTTGATTATTCAAAACAGAAAAAATTGGCTTTGAAGATGTATAACTCGGTTTTTCACTAACTTTATAATAATATAAAAATATAATTATATTATTAAATTATGTTTACAAACAACAATACCAACAACAATACCGACAACAATACCAACAATACCAATAGTAATTTTCAAATGAATAAGGTCACTAACGGAGAATATAATATAAAATTTTATTTAGAAAATAATAATATACAACTTGCAAAAACGATTGATTTCAATTTAATAAAATTGTTGTATGAATTAAACCAAGACATATATGAAAAAATAGATTTAAAAATATTTAATGATACTCAGGCTACAATATTAGCAATAAACAAACATTTATTTCAAGATTTAGGAATCAGTCAAAAATATTCGCATCTTAAAATAAGCAAATACATACTAGGAAGTGGTAAAATAATTTTTGATTTACAAACACTAAAAACAAATCCAGGTGAACATTCAATGTCGCATTTAATTCCTGAAAAAGCGGAACAACTACCTATTAAACAATTTACTATTGCATGCAATGTAATAAATCAACACAAAATAGAATTTGGTATTGATTTTAAAATAGATATTGATACCATTGAATTGCCTGTTTTTGTGGAAAATGCATTATGTAAAATATTCATTAAAATGTTTAAACGTGTAAAACAATTTATAGAAAATATACAATAAATATACAAATAAATACATAATAATTGTTATATACAAAATGCAAAAACATTCTTATAACCTTTTGTATAATCTTTTGTTTTTATTACAAACATGCTGGATTTTATTTACGGAATCCGGGTTGTATCTTTTTACGCAAAATTATGATTCATTTATAAGACGATTTACAAAAAGATTAGCATCAATCAATGTGTTGTATGTAAAAGTGTTTCAATCGCTTGCATTGAATAATAGTATTATTAGTGAAAAAATGAACAACGAATTACTCAAATTTGCAGACAACGCACCGTTTACCAAAGATGACATTGATCACGATACACTTATGAAAGTTTGTACGGAATATGATATTGTTATCAAAAATGGTTTGGATAAACCAATCAATTCAGGAATGATATCACTTGTTTATTTAGCTAGATACAAGTCCGTTACAAGCAATACAAGCAATACAAGCAATACAAATAATATTGTAATCAAAATAAAGCGAAAAAATATAGACCAAAAATTAGAAGAAGGGATTAACAATTTATTATTTTTTATTAACCTCTTGAAAATTATACCATTTTTTAATAATTATAAAATTTCTGAAACTATTCAAAATAACATTAATGTTATCAAAGAACAAACTAATTTTGTTAAAGAAATTGCAAATATACAACGGGTACAAAACAATTGTAAAAATATAGACTATATTAAAATACCCATTGTGTATGATAACATAAACAATGATTATCCAAATGTAATTGCTATGGAACACATAGATGGTAAAAAATTCAACGAATTAGATAAAGAAGACTATTTGGGGTTTGCAAAACAAGTCGTCAAATTTGGTATTATTACCACCGTAATCCACGGGTTTTCACACGGTGATTTTCATGTTGGAAATATTTTATTTATTAAAGAGTTCAATAAAAATAACAATTCTCCTCTTTACAAGCTAGGTATTATAGATTATGGTATTATGACAGAAATTAGAGAACCATTTAAATCAAATATATTGAATTGTTTGACCTCTGTTTTTCAAGACACCTCTATTATTTTTCTGGATAAATTTATAAACTCTGGAATTTTTGAACCATGTATCATTAAAAATATTATGCCTGAAAAAATATATAATAATCTTATTGAATCAAATTTGTCTTTTGTTGATAAATTAGTGCATTCAAAAAATTTGAATCAAATTTTTTTTCATGAAATTATTAAATTTTTATTGGGGTTTTTGAATAGTAATTTATCAAAATACGGAATTACAATGAGCGACAATTTTATTAAACTGCAATTATCTTTAGCGATGTCAAATGGTGTCACATTTGCACTGTGTCAAGACAAAACAATGCAAATCACAAACGACGTAGTAAATGAATTATTTCACACAGAATTATTTATGGATGACTAAGCTAAAAACAAGGATTCAACTCGCTGGTATAATGTTCCATTTTACCTTGTAAAACATGAATATAATATTCAAAATCTTTATTGTATACTAGTACTTGCCATTTTGGTACAACATTTTTTTCCATAGCAAGTTTATCAATATGAGATAAATATGACTCCCTACAGTTTTCAAGGAGTTTTATTTTATTTATAATTGTTTGCATATCTGTATCTTTAATCATTAAAGAGCAGTAAATTGGGTTTTTATCATTTAATGATTTGCCAATGCAACAATTATAATCTTTTATTATAATTTTATCATACTCAAACCCATACGCAACGACCATTTTGTTCTTTCCCATGTTCACAAACCACAATTATATTATAATAATATATAAAATAATAAATAAACAATTTTACAAGTTTATAAAATTGAGATTAAAATACTAAATTATAATAAAAGAATATATAACATATAACATATAACATATAAAATTACAAATGAATGCAAATCCAACAACTATAACAACTACAACCCACAAAATATTTATATTTGTAGACGGTAGTTACTATTGTTTTTACAGATACTATTCGCTTCTAAATTGGTGGAAAAATGCATTTCCTGAAGAACCATTAGAAAATCCTATTGAAAACACTGTTTTTGTAGAAAAATTCAAAAAAACATTTGTAGAATCACTGCAACAAATACCCAAAAAATTGAATTTAATCAAACCTAAACCTAGAGGCAAAAATAAAGTCAATGTTCCTGCCAATGATGAACCAAATATAAAAATGATAATTGGAAAAGATTGCAAAAGAGAAAATATATGGCGCAATGAATTTTATGATAAATATAAAGCAACAAGACCAAATGGCGGCGCTGAAGATGGATTCATGGGCGGACCATTCTTTAAAATGGCTTACGAAGAAACTTTGTTCCAACAAGCTGGAGCCGAAACAATTTTATACCACCCAAGACTAGAGGCAGATGATTGTATTGCTATTTATGTAAAACAACTGGTTGAAAAATACCCAGCAAATGAGTGTAGTATTTACATTATTACAAGTGACAATGATTATTTACAATTAATTAGAGAAAATGTTCACATATATAATCTTGCTTTTAAAAATTTGAAAGATTCCAAAATTTTCACAGGAAATCCTGAAAAAGATTTGAAAATAAAAACCATTATGGGTGACGTGAGTGATAATATACCATCTGTTTTTCCAAAATGCGGCATCAAAACTGCAATGAAATGTATAGAAGACCCAGAATTCTTCAAAAAGAAAATGAATGATAATGTTGCATATTATGAACAATATTTATTGAATGACACACTGGTTTCTTTTGATAAGATACCGGAAGAATTGGTTAACGAATTTAGTAAAAATAATAAATTTATATAATATAAGATTTATATATTTGTTTGTGGATATGTCGGAAAAACAAATTATTACAACTGATATAAAACAAAACGATACTTTTAAACAACAACTTGCAAATATGGCAAGAGGTGACGCGCATCATGATTTAGACGAAGTATTCAAAAGAAAAAATTATGACAATGATGCTAACATCAAAACGGCTTTTGATGCAGGTATACCAACTAAACCAAATACTTACTATGATGAACCAAATTGTTTATCATCTGTAATACTTGAAGTTGTTGGTATAACAGGTAATGATAAAATAGAGAATTTAAAAAAAGTAACAAATGTAACAAATGATGCAGATAATACATTAACTCCTACTCTCGTTAAAGTAGGATTAAATAGTGATACATATTTTAATTATGATGTAGTCCAATTTATTATTCCTTGCAGTACTAACACAAAAGCTAGCCCAAAATTAGAACCCTACGATGGCGATAAATTTGGAAATGACTTTTTTGAACGAGTATTATTAGGAGGTATAACAAACGATGATCTAGGAACAAATGCATCTATAATTGTTGATTTCAGTCAACATCATTTTATGGAAAAATTAGGAGAAGGAAAACGAAGTAATAATACTATTTATTATTTAATGACTCCAGAAGTTGTTAATGATCCTGCAGGTAAAACAAATATACATAATAAAAGTGTATTTGAAAACAAAAATGGAGTTAATTTAGTTTCATGTTTACAAAATACACCGAATCCAATGTCTTATACAAAATATAATCCATATGAAACAAACCCTCTTAACAATTTTTTTTCTAATTATGATTTTTCATTGTTACCCATAAAACAAGTTTTTACCAGCGCAAAAAATGAAAAACTTATATCAACGTTGAATATAAATTATGATAGAGGTGAGAATGTTCCATTTACAGATACCATTGAAGATAGTAAAGGTGAAAATAGTATAACAACTGTTCTTGGTTATCTTAAATCAATTATACACAAACTTAATAAGAATACGTTTGGGTCCAGTTCCAATGATGTAAATAAAAAAGACAATTTACAATTTAATTTTAATTCAAAAGTTCAACAAAAGAGAGGCGGAGATTGGTTTCAAGTATTATCATGTCTTGATGCAAAAAATCGCACATATACGCAAATTTTACCAGGAAATAGTAGACAACAAATTGACAATAGTGTATTAGGACCTGTATATTTTGTTACGCACGACCAAATAGCAGTAAGTTATGCTTTATTAAATGGCGCAAATGTAATTTATATGGATTATTATGGAAGAATTTATGTTTTCAAAAATAGAGGTGATTCAATTTTTGCAGAAGGAGCAATACCTATAGAACAGCTATTATTCAACTCAATGCGAAATTATTGGATTGGCGAAAACCTTGAATATGAATATTTAAAAGATAATTGTATTAAAGTGTATAATATTTATAAAACCCAAAGAGTAAATTTAATTAATACATATAAAGAGTTACTTGAAAGCACAATAGAAAGTCTAAATAGTAATAATAATTTGGATTTGAATAATACAAATTTTACAAAAATTTTTACACAAGGGTTCAAAAATTTGTTTTATCAAGCGGTTACATTAGCGTTTGTTTTAGATAATTTTGCAGAAATTTTTATTGACAGTGATAATTTTATTAATGAATACAATGAATTATTAAAGGATAAATCAATAAAGATTCCAGAAAACAAAGAACGAATAATAAAACTAAATACAAATTTAAATATACTTAAGGGATTATATGATAAATTTGATATTATTTCAGAAACCGATTCGGGATTAGTTTTTTCAAATTGGATTGTTAGTAATGTAAAAAAAATAGATGTTTATAAAGCAGTTGATAAATTAAATTTTGATGAATATTTTGAAGACAATAATAGTATTAGTAAAAGATTTATTAATTTTGTTTTTAAACCCGAAACACTCAATGCAAATAAAACTACTGATAAACATATTTTTTTACCATATATTCAAACATTGCCTTATGAACAATTAGATCTAATAGTAAATGCTTTAATGAATATCAAAACTAAATTGGACAATAGTAATACTATTAAAAATAATGAAACCCAGCGTACGTCGCGAAGTCGTAGACCTAATCCACAGACAATTTTTTTAAATAATTTATTAAATTTGATATATGAGGCTACTTTATTACTAAAAAAACCTGTGGATAGTTCAATTGTAGTCAATGCATCTCAAGATAATGTTAATATTAAACAATTAAAAAATGATATAGAAGCTGTAGGTGCGCTACAATCAACTGATAATATAATTGTATGTGAAGACCGTGAAGAAATTAAAATTTTACAAGGTGAAAATGGTAAAGAATCTAGTAGTGCAATGTTTGTTGATGATAATGATAATAATAATCAAACTGGCGGCGGCTGGAAAAACCTTGAAATAAATTCACGGGGTGAAAATGTTATATGTGATGTAAGTGTTAAACAAATAACGTGGCAACTACTTAATTGCATTTTATTAGAAAATTGCAGTTTACATGGTTTAAAAGATATATTAGATAGTTATACATCATACATTCCTGATTTTCAACCAGCGGGAGAAAATATAGATTATTTTGATCAAGATGAATTCATACAAAAAATTTTAAAACATGTTAAAAATGAAGAAGGAGAACTTTATCGTAATGCTTTAATGATGAATCTTGGTACAGTTGATTTATTATTTCACATTATTTCAATTTTAATTATTAAGAATCAACCGAAACATGGAGGAGGTAACCCCGATGATACCTCTGATAACTTATTACAAAATTTCAATATGGGTTATCACCCATTAATGCCAATTTATATGCTATTGTCACCATTTTATTATACATTAGGACCAAAGGCTCAAGGAGACCCATTTTTTTATACTTATTTTACGTATTTTAATGTTCTTGAAAAAATGGTTAAAGTTCTTGAAAATAATTATTTAAATGAATCTTCTAATAATATTAAAATTCTATCATCTTACGTTATTGGGTTTGCCCTAAGATCATTCTTATTTACATCAAATACAAGTAGTTTACAAAGTAAAAAAATATTAGAAGTAGTTGATGTGCAACAAGAAGATTTTTTTACATTTTCTTTAAAAAATGACTCTTTTTCCAACTTGATAATGGGAACTTTTCATTCAAACCCTGAAGAAGATATTGCTGCTTTTATTTTATTAGACACTGAATTGTTTAATAATTTCATAAATAATGAAGTAAACATTAAAAATATATTACAACAAGGAACACAAATTGATAATTTACCAACATATGACATATTGAAAGACAATGTCTATAATCTTTTATCAAGGATTGTTTCAAAAATAAATATTGATAGAGGAACTCCTGAAAATAATATTAATGTTAACAATATGGCATATTTACAAACACTACCATCACAATCAAACGATGCAATCGCAAAAGGCATCCCTGGTTTATCTACGCAAGAACGTTTACAAAGAATTGAAGAACAACAAAAACAATCTTTATTAAACCCAAAACCCGCATTAGAAACTGATACATTAAGGCCTTTTGATCCATCAAGACAAAAAACAGCTTTGGATGTTTCTACCTTTTCTAATGGCGACGCGTCAAATATGGTAACATCCAAAATGTCTACTAACGTTGCTAGTAGAAGAGGTGGTAAAACCCAAAAAAATAGAAAGAAACAAATAAAACGGAAAACAAATAAACATAAGAACAACAAATGTAATCAAAATAATAAAAAAACAAAAAATACAACTAGAAGACATCGCAGACAAAGACGAGCACAAAATGTTTCAAAAAACAATAGGTAAATTATCTTTAATAAAATAAGCAGCTCCGTCACGCGTCCATTCTATCACCATCGTGATAATTTCTACACCGTTTTCCATTGCAAAACGCACGGCTTCTCTATATTCAGGATCTATAACAGAAGCGGTAAATCTGTCTACATCAGTTCGTTGTATTACATAACACATAATACAACGAGTTTTTGATTCTTTTTTAATCAAAGTAAGTTCACGAATATGTTTCAATGCTCTTGGACTTACTGTATCGGTTGTCTTTTTACGATAACCATCTGGGAAATAAGCAACCTTGCTTCCAAACGCGCGATCACAGTAGTTCCTTTTTTTACGCTCAATGGCTGTTATATCTTCATAATCTGCAAGCGGCACATTTTTAACCTCCATAATAAAAGGCAACCCATTTTCGTCAATTCCACTAAAATCAAAACGCGAATCAACTTTATCCTCCACGTATATTACAGTTTCTCTCTTGTATGATTTTACATTTTGTAATTTTGATAAATAATTTCTGGTTAATGCTTGTTCTGTTAAATCTTCTGCAAGCTTAGGATGTATTCCTACTATTGTTTGTTGATTCCGTTCGTTATCTATAAAACATGATAAATAAACACGATATGAACATTTTGCTTTTTCCGTGGTTTCTTTTGTATTTTTTGTTCCTTTGGCATCTTTGGGTTGAATTTTTGACATTAATATTGTTGCGCCAACGTCGGCTAGCCCGCAACATCCAAGTGATGCAGTATGCCCTAATATTTCTTTATTTTGTTTATCCGTGTCAAGCATTATAGGTATAATATCTGCAACATAGGGTGATTTAATTATTTTAGAAGGGCGTTTTACAACTTTACCTTCTATTAAATCGTCCAGTTTCATGAGTAATTTTGACATTTATTATTGTTATTATTCTTGTTTTGTAATATCAAATTAAGTTTTCAAAATATATAAAATCATTTTTATTTTAAATAATATATTATTATTATAAGTATAACATCAATAATAATATATAATATAAATGTCAAATGTACCGAATGAATTAAAAATAACAATCAATACAAATATTCCTGGTTTCCAAAGTATTAAATATAAACCGTATATGACCCTCCCAAGTGATAGAAATGATGGTTCAGTACAATTTAATCCACTTGTTAAATTACAACCATCTATCATCAAATCATTGCCAATAGATGTTCAAATAAAAGAATTTTTTAATAAAGGATTATTTCAATCATTGATAAATTCGCACGGATTGCTTAGAGATAAATCTTTAGTAGAAGCAACAAAAAATGGTTACGTAGACAATAACATCAAAGTAACTTTAGACACATTGTTTCCTACTAATGGCGTGTTATATATAAATAAACAACCCTATGCAATTGCAGATATTCAATGGAGAAAGGGCGATTGGAAAATTGATAAAAAAATACAACAAATTCCCGAACTTGAAAGTAGTAGAATTACAGACCCTTATTTATATCAATCTGTTGTTAAAGATGAAATAATAAGCGGTCAAAATGAATTGAACAAAATTCCTAATGATATTATTTATGGACCAAATTATACGGGTCCACAAAATGTAGCGAGTGGTGTTAAAACTCAAGAAAAGCCGGAAATCCAAGAAAAACCAGAAACCCAAGAAAAACCTACTACGTATCAGGAATTACCAGCATCACAGTCAATACAACCATTTCAGCAAATGCAGCCAATACAACAAAATAACAAACCTATTAAACCTATTAAACCTACTCCAAAATATCTACCATTACCACCTTCAGAACCAATATACCAAAATATAAAACCGCCACAACCGCCACAATATCCTGCGTTACCACCATCAGTGCCAAGAGAATCAATAGGAACACCAACCGAACAACCAAAATCAACAGACCTCCCACCAAAAAAACCTGCAAAAATTTTACAAATTACTGATAGCGAAAATGAACCCGATATAGAACCAGAATCTACGTACGAAATAAAATTAAATGCATCAAGAAAATCATCATCTTCGTTACGTAGTTATTTTAAAGACAAGGATTATTATTTCATGCTTAACACGATTTTTAAAAATATGAACGAAAATGAAAAATCCGTTGTTGATCAAATATTCAAAGAAACGAGTGGAGTTGACGTAAAACCTTCAAATAATTTAAGCGTAAAAGCATATAATATAACAACAGATAACATAAGAGTAAATGAAAACACTGGTTCAGGAGACTGTTTCTTTATAGCAGTTGCAGACGCAATAAATTATTATAATTCAAATGTAAATTCTAACGCGGATAAAATAATTTATAACAATTATGGAAAAGGAAATATGGTTTACACACAAAAAATGATAAGAGAGCTGGTAGCTTATTATATTTTACATTTGAGCCCGATTAATTTTAATGAATTAAGCAATGTATTAGAGTATAATGTTGAATCACTAAATAATAAATTCACAGAACAGTACGATGATTATAAAAAAAATTTATTAAATAACAAGACAATGACACCAAATATATTTTTTGATATTGTCAACAATGTTTATCATAGTGATGATAATTTTTTAATAATGAAACCAACTAAAATGACCGAAGAAACGTTACGAAAACCGTTTAGACTGGTCAATAAAACGGAAATTAAACCTTATATTGAAAGCGCCGATTATTGGGCAAATACCGTTGCAATAGACGCATTATGTGAAATATTAGGGTTGAATATAATTGTATTGGAGGCACATGAAGATAAATTAAGAATCCCCTATATTTATAATAATACCAAACCATGGTCAAAATATATGTTTTTGTATCATGAAAATAATCATTACGAATTAATATCATTTGATTATATTTTTAAAACATTTCGCAAGGAAC
>Ga0209087_1001892_pt1 | contig 12135 bp, 8 predicted proteins | sample S_130805_EF_Meta_FD_187321 | JGI IMG/M metagenome (GOLD analysis project Ga0209087, IMG submission 187321) | Freshwater microbial communities from Lake Simoncouche, Canada to study carbon cycling - S_130805_EF_MetaG (SPAdes) (version 2) | ecosystem: Environmental > Aquatic > Freshwater > Lake ...
CAGGCAGCAGGGCGCGGGTGGCGGGGGTGACGGCCGCCTCAATGCGATCGAGATCGAGCAGATAGCTGGCCGGATCCACGTCCACGAACACCGGCGTGGCCCCGACGGCGCTGATGGCCTCGGCGGTGGCGAAAAAGCTGAAGGAGGAGGTGATCACCTCGTCTCCCGGGCCAATCTCCAGGGCCCGCAGGGCCAGGGTGAGGGCATCGGTGCCGCTGTTGCAGCCGATGGCGTGGGGGACGGCGCAGGCCGCGGCGAAGCTGGTCTCGAAGGCGTTGACCACGCCCCCGCCGATGTACTGGCCACTGCGCAGCACCTGCAAAACAGCCTCATCAAGGCTGTCGCCGAGCTGCCTCAGCTGCTCTTCGAGGCTGAAGGGGGGAACGGGCATGCTGGCAACCTTAAGTCAAACAGGTGGGCCCGCCAGGGGTGGCTCAGGCCCACTCCGGCTCTTGGCCGGGATGCCATTTGATGTTGCAGCCGATCGCCGCGATCTGCTCAGCCACTGGCGTCCGCCCCGCCAGCAGGTCCGCCAGGGCACCGCGCAGGTCCCGGCCGTCGCAGGGAGTGGACTGGCCGGGGCGGCTGCCATCGAGCTGGCCGCGATAGGCCAGCCGGTGGGCCCGATCAAACAGAAACAGGTCGGGCGTGCAAGCAGCCCGAAAGGCCTTGGCCACCGCCTGGCTGTCATCGGCCAGGTAGGGAAAGGTCCAGCCATGGCCCTGGGCCTGGGCCACCATCTCAGCGGGTCCGTCCTGGGGGTGGCTGCTGAGGCTGTTGCTGCGGATGGCGATCAGGGCCGCCTGATCGCCCAGATCGCGACCCAGGCGGCCCAGTTCGGCCTCGATGTGCTTCACGAACGGGCAGTGGGGGCACAGAAACATCACCAGCACGGGCCGACCCTCCAGGGCTGCGGCCTCGGGGATGGAGCCCACCACGGGGGTGAGGTGCTCCTGCAACACGGAAAACGGCAGGGCCGTTCCCAGGGGGAGCATGGTCGAGGCGGTGACGGCCATGGGGCGAGGGCGGCGGATGGCGGTGGCCCTGGTGGGGCCAGCGGGCGGATCAAGCGCGATCATGCCGGGATTGCATCGCCGTTTTCGCGTGGCGCCCCGCCGGTTTCAGCGCCATTGTCCCTCCGCATACCAGCGGGGCATCGCTGCACTGGCCCTGACCCTGTTGATGCTTGCCGGCTGTGTGCCCCTGAGCCAGCGCAGCAGTGGCAAGGTGTTTCCCCTGCCGCGCCAGCGCAGCGGCGATGGCCTGGCGGTGGTGACGCGCCCCGGGGGGGAGGGGTTGCACATCTGGCTAGACACCGACACCGAAACGGAGGGGATCTGCCGGCCCCGCTGGAATCCGGATGCGGCACGCCTGATGGGGGGAGATGGGCCCAATCCCCACAGCGGCGGACGGGCGCCCCGCCAGGAGTTCTACGGGGCCCTGGAGTGGGGACGGGTGCGCTGGGCCCTGCGCCGCCAGATGGCCCAGCTCTGCCAGGAAAAGGCCCCCCGCAGCCGCTTTGCCTGGGTGGCGCCCCCCAGGCGCGCTGAGGACCACCGCGATCCGCTGCCCCAACTGACCAAGTGGGACCTGCTCAGCAGTCCCCGGGCGGTCAATCGCGCCGAGAAACAGCTGCTGGGCCAGCCCCTCAAGCCCGAAGATCTCAAAGATGATCTGCCCGAGGAGGAGCCGCCGGGGCCGTAAGTAGGGCTTCAGGCGGGATCCAACAGCGCTACTGCCCCGCTGTAGCCCGCCGGCAGGTCCAGCCGCCAGCGCCGCAGCTGCGGCTCGATCGCCAGGGCATGGGGCTCGCTGGCCTGGGCCAAGCCCACCCCACGCGCCTTGAGGCCCGCCTCCAGGGCGCACCAGCACTCCACAAAAGCTGAGGCGGCTTCGGCCGGTGGCAGGGCCAGCAGCGATTCGACCTGGGCGGGAGCCAGGCAGCGCCGCGCGATGGGCCGCCAGTCCAGGTCAGGTTGCTCTCGCTCCACATCGACACCAACCGGTGCGGCGGCGTGGAAGGCCAGCAGGATCAGATCGCCGGAATGGGAGATGTTGAAGTGGGGCAGTTTGCCTTGGGGCATCTTGCCTTGGGGCGTTGAGGGGCCAGGGTGCAGCAGCTGCGGCTTGCCGTGGGGGCCGGCGGCAAAGCGCAGGGCCGCCGGATCGCGATCCAACCAGGCGCCCAACACCAGCCGCAAGACGCCGCGCCCCAGCAGGGTGCGCTGGCGATCATCAGGTCGCCGCAAACGGTTGATTTTTTGCTGCTCCTGGCACGACAGCAGGGCCTCCAGCTCCGCCGTGGCGGCGAGTACCCGCGGATTGCTGCGATCCAGCCGCAGCAGCCAGGGCTCCAGTGGCGGGCCATCCCCCGACCGCTGGGCAGCAAGCCACGGCAGCGGCTGGCCCGGCCACCAGGGTTGGGGGCTCAGGGATTGGAGTTGGGCTGGGCCTGCCATCGGTGGGTGGGTTGGTGCTGGCCTGGGGCACCTGCGGCCGTGTTTGTCCTGTTCCTACCAATAGCCACGCCACCAAACCTCCCTTTGTCGTCCCTCCCCCTTCCTGATCATCACTCGATCTCGCCAATCACCAGGCTTCAGCAGGGTTTTCCAGGCGCTGCGGGAGAATTCTCCGATCGCACCCCAGCGCCGCCGGCGGCGTCAGACCCCCCATGCTCCTCGATCTGCGCGGCAAGAAGGCCCTGGTCACTGGCATTGCCAACAACAAGTCGATCGCCTGGGGCATCGCCCAGCAGCTGCACGCCGCCGGCTGTGAACTGGGGGTCACCTATCTGCCCGATGAGAAGGGGCGCTTTGAGGGCAAGGTGCGCGAGCTGACAGCGCCCCTGAATCCCAGCCTGTTCGAGCCCCTCGACGTGCAAAATCCAGCCCAGATCGAGGCGCTGTTCGCCCAGGTGGGCGCAAGCTGGGGCTCCTTGGATGTGCTGATCCATTGCCTGGCCTTCGCCGGCAAGGAGGAGCTGATCGGCGATTATTCCGCCATCAGCCCTGAGGGCTTTGCCCGGGCATTGGAGGTAAGTGCCTACTCCCTGGCGCCGCTGTGCCGCTATGCCAAGCCCCTCTTCAACCCGGGCGCCAGCGTCATCACCCTGAGCTATCTGGGCGCTGAGCGCGCCATCCCTAATTACAACGTGATGGGTGTGGCCAAGGCGGCCCTGGAGGCCTCGGTCCGCTATCTCGCCGCCGAACTAGGGCCCGACAAACAGGTGCGGGTCAATGCAATCAGCGCCGGCCCGATCCGCACCCTGGCCAGCTCCGCCATCGGCGGCATTCTCGACATGATCCACAACGTCGAAGCCAAGGCCCCCCTGCGACGCACCGTCACCCAGGAGGAGGTCGGCTCCACCGCCGCTTTCCTGGCCAGCCCTTTGGCGAGCGGCATCACCGGCCAGGTGATTTATGTGGATGGGGGCTATTGCATTACGGGGATGTGATTAAGATTGGCTCAACAAGCGAAGGCAGGTCTGCTTAAGGATTCTTCATTAGGCACCAAGCTCCGCGCCTCTCAGTAGGCGCACGAGCCTTGCGGAGCAACTGCAAGTTGCCCGGAGGATCCTCCCCGTCAACTCATCAAGGTTGAAGCGGCGATTGAAGCGATATCTATCATTGCGGTGACGAACTAATCAATGCTGACAACAAAGTCAAACAAATACAAGTCGGGATCACATGCTTAACCTATTGCGATACCATTCTTGTCACAAATATAGAATTACCTCGTCGTCCAATCTCCTGGTCTTATGCTGGAGAAATGATTCACAGTCTGTCCCAGGGTCTCTTGCTTAGGCTGTCAGCATTGGTTGAGGTCGGCTGAAGCTCTTCCTCCCGGTCCTTGTGAGCGCTTCTGCCGCAGCCTATCTCGCTCTGATGAGCTACGTCAAGGCGATCCCTGACGCGCACATGAAGCGAGGGGCGTCCTGACCGAGCCGCTGGGCCTGGAGCTACGACGACCGCCCTCGGGTTCAGCCTTCCGCTGCCGGGGCAAAGGGGCTGGGGCGAAGACCACGCTACGAAACGCAGCAATCAACCAGCTGAGACTGGCTGGATTGCAATCGATCAGAGCCGGCATGCAAGCTGTGATGCATGACATCACGGCACTGCTCGCAATGGTGCGGCGACAACCAAGACCAAGCCAGTACCAAGACTTTGAATCAGCCCTGCATGGAAGGGGGCCTGAACAGCTAGGGCAGGCGGTGGCCGGCAGCCTGGCACGGAAATTCAAAATGCTAAAAACTGGTTTAACTGGTGGCTAAGCAGGTATGGGCGCGGTTCAGATCTGGCGGCTCAGACGTGAGCGGATAGATTATGCGCAACAAATAACTAAACCCAGCTAGCCACAATCACCGAACAAATCACGCCTGTACAATGGCAGATAGACTTATCTGACCAACAGAGGATTGTGAATATCCTGCCATTGCATTAACAAGGGCATCAACATTAGCGTTCGACAATACATTGCCATCACCAGAGCGAAAAAGTCAGATCTAGTGGGAGTTGCTTGCTTACAGTTCCATTGCGCTGCCGACGTTAACGACCACGACTTCACATCTCCGCAAGCTAAAATAAGCAAACCATAGACTTTGTTAAGCCTCAATGCTCATACTACCCAGCCGATTACATGCTAAATAGCACAGTCGCCGCTCCGCCGTATGCGAAAGAACTCGACGCCGACCCTGGCACATGGCAACCTGGAAACCCTCCCATTGGCTTGCTTTACGGCGCGCTTCTCAATTACTTGGCAGCCGACAACCGCAGAGAACACGGTCTCCTCTCCGTGCAAGAGATGAGCCGCCGGTGTGAGGTCATTCACATGGGCAGCCGTATTTTCACTGAGTGGGTAAGGCCGCTCTCGCTATCCACCCAGATGGGGACCAATCGCTGCTCAGACCTGCGGATGCATCCCGAGATACCATTACTTCGCAACGACCTTCTCCATCTCGATTAACAAATGCTCTCAACTGGTGAGTTTATTGGTCATGGCCTGCTCGTTATGACTGAATTCAAGCTGGATGCAGCCACTGCCCCCGCTCAATGCTTGCGATTACAACGCTATATTCTCGTGATTGCTTTGGGTTTTCAAGGGCCTCCCTAAGAAATCGTGTACCCTATTGATCTCGTGCCAGGAAGCATGGCGACTGCAGGAATACAATGTCTTCAGTGTGACATGGTTAATCCCGCTGGCATGCGCTTCTGCGGCCAGTGTGGAGGGGCTCTGGGACTGGGTTGCAGCGCCTGCGGCACGACTAATCCCCCAATGTTCCGTTTTTGTGGTCAGTGCGGAAGCTCTCTCGCTGCCGCCTCACCTCTGCCCCCCCCGGCCAGCAAGCCGCAGGCCAGCGGCGCTGAAGCGGAGCGGCGTCAGATCACCGTGATTTTCTGCGATCTAGTTGACTCCACTCGATTATCCGACCAGCTGGATCCAGAAGAGCTGCGTGCACTGTTGCTCACTTACCAAACCACTGCTGGTGCTGTGGTGGAGCGTCATCAGGGCACCATTGCTCAATATCTGGGAGATGGACTTCTGATCTACTTCGGCTACCCAGCGGCCCAGGATGATGATGCCCAGCGCGCGGTGAAGACAAGTTTGGAGATTCTGGAAGCCCTCCGCTCCCTGAATGACCAGGTACGTTCCAAGCAAATCACCATCCAGGCACGGATTGGCATTCACACCGGCTTGGGCGTCGTCGGGGATGTTGGTGCCGGCAAATCCAAGCGTGAAAGATTGGTGATTGGCAAAACCCCAAATGTGGCCGCTCGTCTGCAGGGTTTAGCAGACCCAAATACCATTCTGATCAGCTCCTCCACCTGGAAACTTGTGGCCGAGTATTTCAAGTGTGAACATCTAGGAAAAGTTAACTTGAAGGGAATCGGTGATCGTGTGGAAGCCCATAAAGTGCTGGGTCCCAGCGGGGTTCATGGCCGTTTTGAGGCGTCCATCCGTCGCGGCCTGGTGCCCATGTTCGGGCGTGAAGCGGAGATGGAGGCGCTCACCAACCTTTTCGCACTAGCTCTTTCGGGCAAGGGGCAGACCGTTCTGCTGAGGGCGGAAGCAGGGATTGGCAAGTCTCGTTTTGTGCATGAATTTCAAAACCAGTGTCGAGGCCGTGCCCTGTTGCTGAGCGCTGGCTGTACAGCCACCGGCCAGAATACGGCGCTGTTACCAGTAGTGGATGCTTTTCGCCAGTTCTTGTCTATAGATCCCGGCGATTCAGATGACAATACCCGCAATAAAGTTGAGCTTTTTCTTGCTCAGGCTGGTGAGTCCCAGTCTCAGAATTCCTCGTTGTTATGTGCGTTGCTCTCGGTGCCAAGCAAGCTGCCACCCCTTAACCTGCCTGCTCCAAAGCTGCGGGAGCTCACCATCCACCTGCTTGTTCGTCTGCTCACGCAAGGTACGGACAGGCGTCCCGTCGTGGTGCTTCTGGAGGATCTGCACTGGGTGGATCCATCCACGATGGAGTTTGTCACCAGCCTGATTGAGGAGGCTAGTCAAAGCCGTCTGCTGCTCCTCCTCACCACCCGTCCGGAATTTGTCAGCCCTTGGAATTTTCGCCCATACATCACCAAACTCGAACTCCTGCGGTTGGCGCCGAAAGATATTGAGCGGCTGATCCTGGCGGTTTCCGCTAAACCCATTCCTGAGGCTGTGATTCGCCAGCTAATTGATAAGTCAGACGGTGTGCCCCTGTTCGTGGAGGAATTGACCAGAGCGACATTGGAATCCGGGGTTTTACGTGAGTCTCCGACCCATTGGGAATTGGTTCGTCCGCTTGAAATCAGCTCCATCCCCTCCACTCTGCGAGATTTACTGATGGCCCGGCTGGATAGTCTAGGACCGGCCAAGGATGTTGCTCAGATCGCCTCTGCCATAGGCCGCTTCTTTCCCTATAGTCTAATTGCTGCTATCTGTCGCAAGCTTCACCAGTTGCGTCATCAACTGGATCAGCTGCAGAATGCCGATATCATCCAAATCGAAGATGAGAATGCTATTGCTGAAGTCTACAGATTCAAACATGCGCTGATTCAAGATACGGCTTATGAGTCCATGCTTCTCAGTCGTCGCCGCGAAATCCATCATGCTCTGGCACATACAATTGAAGCCGACTTTCCCGATCTTGCACACAGTCGACCCGAGCTGATGGCTCTGCACTTCTTCGAGGCCGGCTTGGTAGAAGCATCCGTGGCCTACCGGCTGAAGGCGGGATTACGGCTCATAAAAGCTGGAGCCTACTCGGAAGCCATCGCCGAACTGTCCCATGGGATTCAAGGATTGCAAGGCCTCCCCCCCTCCGCCTCCAACTACAGCAAGGAGGCTGAACTGCGCGCTGCTCTGGGGGGCTGTCTTGTGGCAACCCGGGGGTACTGTGCTCCAGAGGTGGAAGAGAATGTCCGGCGCAGCCGGGAGCTTTGCGGACTGCTTCACAACCCCACCTCGCAGCTGATCCCCACAGTTTATGGGCTCTGGGTAGTCAACCTCGCCTCCAGTCGTGTAGGACCCACTGTGGAATATGCCCGTCAACTGAAAGAATATTCCACCCCAGACGAAGATCCGCTTCTGAGAGTAACCATCCACTTCGCCAACGGTACAACTCTCCTCTACCTTGGCCGCTTTGCGGAGGCACGCCGCGAGTTTCAGAAGTCCATCGGTTTGTATGAGCCTTCGATGCACTCCAGGCTTGTTTCTACTTATGGTGATGATCACGGACTTTTTTCTTCAATCTACCTTCAATGGTTAGAAGTGCTTACGGGCAATGTCGACAGAGCATTGGAAATCTGTAAATTCACGCTCGAGTCAGCGGAGCAATTGGACAATCCTTTAAGCCTGGCCTTAGCGCTAACCTTTGCCATGATCATCCATCATGAACTCCGCCAGCCGACGAAAGCAGCTGAATTTGCTGCCCGCAATGTGCAACTGTGCGGCGAACAGGGTTTTGCCTTCTGGGGATCACTCGCCAGGATTAGCCAGGGATGGTGCGAAGTCATAAGCGAAGGCAAAGAAGCAAGTATTGCTACGATTACCAGTGGTCTAGCATTTTTTGATCTGATCCAGCAGAAATTGCCCTTAGCCTACTGGAAATCCTATCTTGTCGAGGCCTGTCTGGAGGTTGGCAAACTTGAGGAAGGTTTGAAGGTTGTTGACGAGGCGTTAACTCTTTCCTCGCAGAATGTTGACCGGATGTATCATCCCGAATTGCTGAGATTGAAGGGAGATCTGTTGCGGTTGCGGGAGCCGCGAGGGAAGGCCTCACTGGAGCTATACCGAGAGTCTGTTGCTTCTGCCCGCAGCACTGGGGCTCTGTTGCTGGAATTGCGCTCGGCCATGAGTCTCGCTAAGCACTTGAGCAAACATTCCAAGGAGGGAAGAGTCGCTCTGCGAGAGGTGCTTGGCAAGTTCCCGGAAGGATTGATGTTTCGCGACTACCTGGATGCCACTGCCCTGCAGGCGGAGTTGGGATGACGAAGCAACGGGCCGTTGTTCTTGGTGCCACGGGCCACATTGGTCAGGCGGTGACTCGCGAACTTCTCTCCCGTGGCTATGCCGTTACGGCTGCCACCCGTCAGCTCGCTCCCGCGAGTTTGCGAGGCCTGGAGGTGAAGATCCAGTCCGGAGACTGTGGCAACAGCGATCATATCGACGCCTGGATCCATGGTCAGGATCTTGTTGTGGACTGTGCTGCACCATATCCCCTGACCATGTTTCCACGGAGTCAACCGGTGGCTGCGGCTTGCCGGCGGACGTCAGCGATTCTGCAGGCCGTAGGTCGGCAGAGGTCTCGTCTCGCCTATGTGAGTTCGTTCACGACGCTGCTGCGCCGAGAAAGTGGTATTGCAGCACTTGAGGCACAGTGGCGTCGAAGCATTCACCCCTACTTCGAGGTGAAGCAGCGCATCGAGGACATGCTTATTGGTGCGTCTAACGGCATAGACATCACGATTGTCAACCCCGCAGTCTGTATGGGTCCCTGGGACGGAAAAGATCGCAAATATTGTTTTCTCCCTCAACTAATTGCTGGCAACGTGTTAGCGACAACAGAGCAAGTAATCAATATCATTGATGTGCGCGATGTTGCGACGTTGCTCTGCAACGCGTTGGATGCCCAGCTGCGAGGAATGCCCATTGCTCTGGCCGGGCATAACCTTACCGTACAGGAGTTGGCGAACAAAGCTTGTGCTTTGGCAGAGGTTGCTACCCCTCGCCTCGTTGCGCCTGCTCGCCTAGGTGCCTGGACCATGGTCTGGGCCGAGACGCTAACCGCCCTGGCAGGTCAACCACCGCCTATCCCCGCCCTCAGCGCCCTGCTGGTCTGCGACTCGCAGCCAATGACGCCAACTCCCCTCCAGCAGGGACTGGGCTGTCCAACTCGGCCCTTTATGGTGACCCTAAAAGATGCCATGAATTGGTACTTACAGGACTGAGTTCTTTCTTCTCTTAAGATGTTGGCAACTCTACTTGCTCCGAATATCGAGCAAAATGTCTTGCTACTGTAGCCATCCTTACCTGCCATATGCATCTCCCGTTGCTAGAATTGGGAGATAATTCGAGAATTCAAGGTGGCCTCCATGGGCAGTGTGTCTCTCCCCCCTTACATCGAAACCGCTGGAAGCTCCCTCTTTGGCTCCATGCCACTACTTCCTCCATTTGAATTTGAGGGAGTCAAGATGATGGTTTTCCCACTGAAAGCAAATATATCAAGGCTCACAGAATTTTGTCATAGCTACCTCAACCTCAACCTCACGGGTGAGAATGCCGACCAAGCCGACCTCTTCAAACCGGCTGCACCTTTCGTCTTCATGATGCTATTGCATTATGACAAGATGTCTTCTAACATTACCCAAACGGCACGAAATATCGGTTGGATTTCTCAGCACGAAATTACGTTCACGATTCCACTTGAGTGGTGGCGCTGGAGCGGCGGTGCTCCCAATCAGGGAGAACTCGAATTCATGGATTGGGCCATTGTCTCACCCTTTATATTCGTTGACGACCTTATCTCCCAATTCACAGGCAGAGAGGTTTATGGTTGGCCAAAAGTTGTGGGAGAGCTTCGTACGGATCTCAACTTCTCATTGCCTTTTCCAACGGACCCAACTCAGGTTTTGCGTTTTTCTACCTATACATTGCCGAAGTACTACCAAGGACAACGAACGTCACGCAATCTCCTTTTGGAGGTTGACTTTGTTCCCAACCCTATGTTCTCCACATTTCCTCCCAACCTCTCCAGCCCATGGTTCCCTTGGAATGTTGCCGCCAAGGCAACCTCTTCTTATCTTTCTTCTCTTGGCACCTTATTAGATATCGGCCTTAGCCTTCGTCTTCGGGGTTATCCATCTCAGCAAGAGCGAGCGAGGTTTTTGTTTGACAGTGGTAAGGTCGCTCTCCGCTACGCATCAGAGATGTCATCTGGTACTTTAGATCCTTTTTCATGGTGGCGAATGTTCACAACAATGAGCACTGCTCAGGATGAAAAATTCCACTCACGCAGGCAAGGCAAGTTGAGCATCCAAAACATTACAGTAAAGCAATTCCCTGACATCGAAAGACCTCACCTGGCTTGCTACCAGGCGCTGGTGAAATCAGCGATGTCTACCAACAGGATAAACAAAGCTGGTTTGCTAGGGGATCTCAACCTCTCGCGTGCAGATCTTTCGGGTGGCTATAACATTCGTATTCATCACTCTAGCCTGCATCCGATAGTAGAAACCCTAGGCCTCGATTCACAAAGCAGAGAGAGAAACTCCTCGGGAGAAACGATTCATATTCTTGAGCCTATTCTTCCCTATTGGAGTGATGTTGATCTCAGTTATGGGCTCGGCGAAGTTCTTTATTCCCAAGCTCTCCCTAACCAGATGAGCAAGAATTTACAGCGCACGCATGCAGCCCCAGCTCCACAAACTCCCGAGCCGGATGACCGAAGGTATTTCTATAACTCCATCATTGGCTCTGCAGCTACGCCTGTCCATGGACCGTTTACCATTCCAGATATGTTGGTCAAGGTGTATCCATTGGCGGCCAAAAAAGAAAATCTTGAGCGATATCTCGCGAACTTCAGTAATTTGGGCCTAACTTATAAGGAGCAGCCCGTTACTCTGGAACTCGTTGATGTATCAGATGCCAAGGATGTAGCAGATGCCAAGATGCCGCCCAAGCCTAGAGTCTATCTTGTCTCTAAGGATGTAGATACTAATCATGGTGATATCTGGGCTAGTCCCGAAAGCCCTGACTGGCTTACGGACAAGTCGATCGAATTCTTTGTTCCGGTTCAGCTACGTGCTGGATCCCATACTTCAAATAAATTCTTCATTTCGCCTTTTGTTTATAATAATAGTGTGCGTGCAACCATTGGTGATTATGAAGTCAACGGCAGACCAACACAAAAAGCAACCATTAAAAGCTCCTACAATGATCCAAGGGGCGACATGAGATATCAGCCATCAGTCTATACGGAGCTCAGCATTGAATCTTTCTCCTCCTTAGGTGATGGAGAACAAGCAGTCTCCAATCTATTGATAGAGATTGCGCCAAAAGCCGAAATAATCTACACCGAAAAAGAACCTGCTTCCTTAGACTTTCCCGATAAAGACATCTCTATGGATATTGATATGATTGGCCTTAAACAATATAGACATTGCGAAAATGCGACTTTGTCCTGTTATCAGTCTATTGTTACTCGTTCCACAACTTTAACCATTAAGGGGGATGGCAAAAACTCTGGTCTAGTCCGGGACTCCTCTCAGATCAAAATCCACAAGTCTCAATCTCACCCCATTGTAGAAATTCTGGGGCTAGAGACAGAATCAGTCTATTACTGTTTTATCGCTAAGCAGTGGATTTCTGTACTCAATCCAATTGTTCCTTTTTGGATGCGAGTCAAAGCCGAGGAGCATTTGGGGCAAACGATTGCCACACGCCTTTCCCTTGGCACCCTTTCTGGTAATACTGTCGTCGCTGGTGGGCCTGACCAAGCACAAGAGGAGTGGCAAGCACTTAGAATTGAAGATGTATTTACATTGAAAGCTACCACCCCTCCAAATACTAACGGAGACGAGAGCAACCAGATCTCAATTCTGAATCTGGCTTCGATTATCAAGAATCGCCATCTATAAACACGAGGTGGCA
>Ga0209087_1001893_pt1 | contig 12133 bp, 12 predicted proteins | sample S_130805_EF_Meta_FD_187321 | JGI IMG/M metagenome (GOLD analysis project Ga0209087, IMG submission 187321) | Freshwater microbial communities from Lake Simoncouche, Canada to study carbon cycling - S_130805_EF_MetaG (SPAdes) (version 2) | ecosystem: Environmental > Aquatic > Freshwater > Lake ...
CGGCAGATGCAGGTGAACCTCACCTGCGACCACCGCACCATCTACGGCGCCGATGCCGCCGCCTTCCTCAAGGACCTGGCCCAGCTGATCGAGACCAATCCGGAAAGCCTGGCGCTCTGAGTTTTCCAGCCTGTCGCCCTCCGCTCTGGCGCCCTGAGTTCCAGATGCTTCTGTTCGGATGTTGTCCCGGGATCTGCGCGGCACCGGTGCAGCGGCTGCCCTCAGGGCACCCCATCCCTAGACCATGACCAGCAAGCCCCCTGAACCGCAGGCCCCCGATCCCGGCACCCCCGATCCGGCCGATCTCAGCCTGTCGAGCTACGCCTACGACCTGCCCGAGAGCTCCATCGCTCAGCGGCCGGTGGAACCGCGGCACTCGGCCCGGATGCTGGCGGTGCCGCCCGTTTCGGCTTTCGCCGCCGAGCAGTCAGCGGCGCCACGTCATCTCACGGTTTGGGATCTGCAGGATGAGCTGCGGCCCGGTGATCTGCTGGTGGTGAACAACACCCGCGTGCTCAGGGCCCGGCTTCAGGCCAGGCGCTCCAGTGGTGGTGGAGTGGAGCTGCTGGTGCTGGAGCCCGCCGGTCTGGCCACCCCCCTGGAGGCTCCCTTCGCCCCGGCCCCCTCCGACTGGCTCTGCCTGGCCCGGCCCGCCCGGCGCCTCCGCCCGGGGGAGGTGCTGCAGCTGGAGCAGGCTGATCACCCCCCGGTGCCCCTTGAGATCGTGGCGGTGGATGGGGCCAGCGGCGGCCGGGTGGTGCGCTTCCCCCCCGACTGCACCAGCCCCGAGGCGATCGAGGCCCTGCTTGAGCGCTATGGGGAGATGCCCCTGCCCCCCTACATCCGCAAGCACGATCCCTCCGACCGGGAGCGCTACCAGACCCGCTTCGCCAGCCGCCCCGGGGCGGTGGCCGCCCCCACTGCCGGCCTTCACCTCAGCGATGGGCTGCTGGCCGCCCTGGAGGCCCGCGGAGTGCAGCGGGCCTGCCTGACCCTGCATGTGGGCCTGGGCACCTTCCGACCCGTGGAGATGGAGGACCTCAGCCGCCTCACCCTGCACAGCGAATGGGTGGAGGTGAGTGAGGAGCTGGTGGCCGCCGTGGAGGCCTGTCGCCGCCGGGGCGGCAGGGTGATCGCAATCGGCACCACCAGCGTGCGCAGCTTGGAAGGGGTGGCCGCCCTCCACGGGGGCCGGCTGGCGCCGTTTGCGGGGCCCGTGAACCTGGTGATCCAGCCTGGGTTCCGCTTCACCGTGGTGCAGGGCCTGTTGACCAACTTCCACCTGCCGAAGAGTTCCCTGCTGCTGCTGGTGAGCGCCCTGATCGGCCGGCGCCAGCTGCTCGCCCTCTACGGGGAAGCGATTGCAACTGGCTATCGCTTTTTCTCCTACGGCGATGCCATGTGGATCGCACCGGAGGCTGTGCTGCCCTGCGCCCGCCCCACCATTAATGGGTGAAGCTGTAGGCGATGCCCGCCAGCACGAAGGCCACAAAGATCATCTCCAGCAGGTCAGGCCCTTCGTGGTTGGTCATCGCTGGACCATGCTGATGGGGAGGCGGGGAAGCGGGCAAGGAAGCGCCATCACACCGGGGGCAGTCGGCCATCGCGATCCGGACTGACCGGACTTGGTCGCTTCTCAAATCGATCCGCCCCAGGCAGCCAGAGGGCGAAGAGCAGCATGGCGATCGCCAGGGGTTGGCCCCGCTCGCTGCTGATCACCGCCAGCAGCGAGCCGGCGCTTAGCAGGCGCAGGCATAGGGCCCAGACCTCGTCGCGCTCGGTGTTGCTTCGCACCAGCAGGGTCCAGGCCGCCAGCAGGAGCAACAGGTCGACCAACAGATCCATGCGATTCTCGCCCTGGCGTGATTACGGGGCCCCAACCTAGACACGGGGGCGGCGAGCACCATGACGTGATCCTCATCCAGAAAAAAAACCCGCTGATGCGGGGTGAGGACTGCAGGGGTTGGTGCGGCGGCTGGACGTTCCGGGCCCTGCTCGCAAGGCCGTCAGGCGGCAGCCAAGTTGGCGGCCACAAAATCCCAGTTCACCAGTTTGTCGAGGAAGGTGGTGATGTAATCGGGCCGGCGATTCTGGTAGTCGAGGTAATAGGCGTGCTCCCAAACATCCATGGTGAGCAGAGCCTTATGGCCGTGGGCCAGGGGCAGATCGGCGTTGCCAGTCTTGGTCACCTTGAGGGTGCCGCCATCGAGCACCAACCAGGCCCAGCCGCTGCCGAACTGGGTGGCGCCGGCCGCCTTGAACTGCTCCACGAAGGTCTCGAAGCTGCCGAAATCGGCATTGATCTTGTCCAGCAGGGCTCCGCTCGGGCTGCCGCCGCCGCCAGGCTTGATCCCCTGCCAGTAGAAGGAGTGGTTCCACACCTGGGCGGCGTTGTTGAACACGCCGGCCTTGCCAGCATTCCCGGCCACCGCCAGGATCGTGTCCTCCAGGCTCTTGCCTTCCAGATCGGTGCCCGCCACCAGGTTGTTGAGGTTGGTCACGTAGGCGTTGTGGTGCTTGCCGTGGTGGAACTCCAGGGTCTGGCGGGAGATGTGGGGCTCGAGCGCGTCCAGGTCGAAGGGCAGCGCGGGCAGCTGGTGAGCCATGGTTGGGGGGATGTCGGGAAATCGGGTTGGAGGCGGACGGGGACGGGCCCCGGCCGGCGGAGGAGCACAGCGTGGCGGCCGAAACCGGAGCGGCGATCCGATGTGGGCGTTCAGGAGGCATCTTAATGATGGCCAGTCCCAGCCCAGGAAAGGCGGATCACACCGGGCTGTAGCAGATCAGGCCGTTGTTATCTGCCGGTTCCCCCGCCGATCCATCAAGGGGAGGGGTCTGAAAAACGGAGCAACGTTCGCGCCAAACGACTGGACGGGGATCGGGAAGGCCAGGAGGCCACGCCGGCGGGATCCATTCATTCAGGCTGCCAGTTTCAGCTGGCCAGTTTTCAGGCTGCCGGTTTCAGCCTCCCGCCTTCAGCAGTTCCACCTCGAAGATCAGGGTGGCATCGGGAGGAATCACGCCACCGGCGCCGCGGGAGCCGTAGCCGAGGTCGGGCGGAATCACCAGCTTGCGCTTGCCTCCCACCTTCATGCCGGCCACGCCCTCATCCCATCCCTGGATCACCTGGCCACCGCCGAGGCGGAAGCTGAAGGGGCCCCGGCCGTAGCTGCTGTCGAATTCCTTGCCATTGGTGAGGCTGCCGCGGTAGTTCACGCTCACCGTCTGACCGGCGATGGCTTCGGCGCCGGTGCCCACCTCGAGATCGGTGATGCGCAGGCCACTGGGGGTGACCCGTTCCTTGGGGGCGTTGAGTTCGCCACCGAGGCTCGCAGCGGAGGCGAGTTGGTCGGGGTTAGAGGAAGAGGTCTCGGGTGCCATGGTGAACAGATAGGGGTTGGAATCCGTGGGATCGAGCTCGAAGGGGGCGGCCACCGCCGTGCGCTGAGCCTGGGGGGCCGTGGCTGCAGGGCGTGTCATCGCGATCGTCGCGGCCTCGGCTGGGGCTGAGGCAACCGCCGGGGTGGGCGCCACCAGCTGGCTCACGAACGCCACCATCAGGCAGGCCAGGAAGACGGCTGAACTGATCAGGATGTCGCGCAAGGCGGAACCATGAACACTGGGCGAATTCTGCCACTGGCCCCCCTGTCCCGCCGATCTCCCCCGTTGGTGGAGATCGGGTAGGCCCCTCAGTCCAGCCGGTCGGAGTTGCCCTGCCGCTGCCGAAGGGCCTGCTCCAGCCGGTCGATGCGGCCCCGCAATTCGTCGACCTCCCGCTGACGGGCGAGACCGAGATCCTGGAGCAACTGGTCACGGTTGCGCTCGAGCTGCCGCTCCGCCTGCTGCTCAACTTCCGGGGTCTCCCCCCGCAGGGCCTTGAGCACATCGTCCACAAGCGCCGAAGCCTGGATGGGATCCAGCCGGCCGCTGATCACCCAGTCCTGGCTCACATTGCGCAGGCGGTCCGCCACCAGCGAGGTGGTGCCGAGGCCGCGCAGCAGCAGCATCTGCAGCAGATTGCCCTGATCCATGGTGGTGTTCGGTGGGGGAGCCGGTGGTCGGCCCCGGAGGTGGTGGCCGAATCTCTTCCGAGCCTGATGGTTCCTAGGCTCCATCGCCATGGGAGATGACCGTCACCCGGCCGCGGGCAAGGCGTGCACGCGCCAGCGCCTTCTGGCCGTGGCGGCGGGGGGCCTGGCTGGTCTGGCCCTGCCACCCCTGGGGTTTCCGCCCCTGATCTGGATCACCCTGGCGGTGCTCTGGGCCCTGGCCGGTGATCCGTCAGCTGCCGGTGGAGCCCCAGAGGGGCGCCGCTGGTGCGGGCTTCTCTGGGGGGGCACGGCGGTGCTGGTGAGCCACCGCTGGTTGCTCTGGCTCCATCCCCTCGACTGGATCGGGGTGCCTGGACCACTGAGCCTGCCGATCTGTCTGGCGCTGTGGGGGGCCTGCGGACTGGCGGGGGGTCTGCTGGTGGAGGGCTGGCTGACCCTGGTACGGCTGGGGAACGCGGCGCGACCCAGCACGGCGGTTGCCGCCGCCTGCCTCTGGGGCCTGGCGGAGGTGCTGCTCGCCCGCAGCCCCCTCTTCTGGATCGGGCTGGGAAGTTCCGCCCTCCCCGGCGACCCGGCCCTGGCCGGGGTTGCCGCCCTGGGCGGCGCCGGTCTGGTGGCAGCGCTGCAGGTGCTGGTGGGCTGGTGCCTGTGGCGCTTGCTGCGCTGCACCGGCTCCCGCCGCGGCTGGCTGGCCCTGACGGGCCTGGTGGTGCTGGGTATCCATCTGCTTGGCCTGGGGGCCTTGGCCGCCGTGACCGCGGAGCTGGATGGGGAGCTGGCTGGATCGCCTCCGGGCTCCGCCCTGGTGCTGGCGGCCACCAGTCCGGGATTGGGATCCCTGCCGCTGCCGGAATCCACTTCGGCGGCGGTCGTGCCCGCGTCCGTGGAGCACCTGCTGGTGATCCAGCCCGCCATCCCCACCCGCCAGAAGTTCGAGGCGGCTCAGCAGCGGCGCCTCCTGGAGCAGCTGGCCCTGGCCCAGCGGAACAGTGCTCCCGGATTCCCGGAGCGACCGGTTCAGAGTCTTTTGCTTCCCGAGGGTGCCCTGGGGCCGGGGCAGCCGTTGCCGGAGACCGCGGCGGTGGAGGTGCTGAGCGGGGGATTTCGGCAGCAGGGGCAGGGGCTTTACAGCAGCCTGCTCCGCTTTGCCGTGGGGGGGCGCGATCCGGTGGGCTGGGTGGACAAGCATCGCCTGGTGCCCCTCGGCGAGTGGGTGCCCCTGGCGGATCTCTGGCGCTGGAGCGGCCTCTCCGCCGTGGGGGGGCTGCAACCGGGCCAGCCAGACCGCCTGCTGAGCCGACCGGCGGGGTCCATCGGCGTTGCGATCTGCTACGAGATCGCCGATGGTGCCGCCCTTGCCCGGGCCAGCCGTGAGGGGGCGGGGTGGTTGCTGGCCAGTGCCAACCTCGATCCCTACCCCCCGCTGCTCCAGGCGCAGTTCCTGGCCCTGGCCCGGTTACGGGCGATCGAAACGGGCCGCTGGCTGGTGAGTGCCGCCAACACCGGTCCCAGCGTTCTGGTGGATGCCGCCGGCCGACTGCGGGATCAACTGCCGGCTGGCCGCCAAGGCAGTGCCGTGTTCACCGTGCAGCCCCGCAACCAGCTCACCCTCTACGACCGCTGGGGAGAGGCGCCGTTACTGATGGCCCTGGCGATCGCCCTGGTTCTGATCCTTCGCAGGTCCCCGGGCCGCCGCTCCGGCGACGGTCCGTCCCCGGAGCCGCCGTTCCGGTGATTCAGCCCCCGGTTCTTGGGCAGCGCCAGTTTGCTTCCCCCCCTCACCAGGTTCTTTGCTCAACGATCCGTGGGGAACGGTGCATCTCTGAGCCAATGCGCTTCTTGTTTAAGGTGGATCTGTTGGAAGATGGGGGCCTGGTCGTGAAGCTGACGAACCCACCATCCGCCCAGGGATCTCACACTTTCCAACTACAGCAATTCTACATCATGTCTCTCCTGGACGAACACTTCACCTGATGGGAGAACCATCCTGGTCGCTGCATTTGCTTTCGGAACTCCTCTCGGCCTTCGACCTTGAGGATCCCGACGCCCTGCGCAATGTGATCCATCGGGTCGGCGAGGCCGTGGATGCCGAAGTGGTGGCTCTGCTGGCTCCGGGGCGCCTGATCGACGGCATCGGTCTGGGGGAGACGGATTTGGCCCTGTTAATGGCGGCCAGCAGCCAGCGCCCCCAGCAGCTCCAGCTCACCTCCAGCGTGTTGCAGTGCCAGTGGTCACCGATCGAGGGATCCGAACAGCTGGTGGTCGGGCGGCTCGCCCAGGCCTTTGACCTGGAGGAGCGTTCCCTGTTGCGGGCCATGGCCCGCAGCCTCGCCCTGAGCCTGCAGGTGCTGCGGTCCATGGCAGCGGAGCGGACGGCACGGCGGGAGGCGGAGGAGCAGGCCATCCACGATGCCCTCACCGGTCTGCCCAACCGGGCCCAAGTGATCTGTCATCTGCAGCGGTTGCTTCGTCAGGGGGATGCCGCCGCCTGTTCGGTGATCTTCATCGATCTCGATCGGTTCAAGATCATCAACGACGCCCATGGGCACGCGGTGGGCGATCGACTGCTGATCGCCCTGGCCGGAAGACTGCGGCAGCTGGTGGAGCCCGACCATCTGGTGGGACGCCTGGGAGGTGATGAGTTCGTGGTGGTGGCGGCGGAGGTCGATCCGGCCGCTGTGGAGCAGCTGTCGCAGCGCCTGATCGCCCGGTTGATGGAGCCCCTGATGGTGCAGGGCAAACCCCTGCTGAGTGGTGCCTCGCTGGGTATCGCCACCTTCGCGCCCGGCGAGACCGCGGAACGGCTGATTGAGAATGCCGACATGGCCATGTACCGGGCCAAGCAGCAGGGCAGGGGCCGCTACTGCTTCTACGACGTGGGCATGCGCCTGGACGCCCAGCGTCGGGCCAGCCTGGAGGCTGACCTCCATGTCGCCCTCGCTAACGGTGAGATCGTGTGCCATCTGCAGCCGATCGTGAGCCTCCAGCCGGGTCGTCCCTTGGTGGGTTTCGAGGCCCTGGCCCGCTGGCACCATCCCCTGCATGGGACCCTGCCGCCCAAGGAGTTCGTGCCCCTGGCGGAGGAATCGGGTCTGATCATGGGGATCGATGCCCTGGTGTTGGAGCAGGCCTGTGGCCTGATGGCCGGCTGGATCAGGCGCGGCTTTAGCGATCTCCACCTTTCTGTGAATGTTTCAGGCCGAAGTTTTCAGGATCCCAATCTCGCTGATCGGGTCAGTGAAGTGCTGACAAGAACGGGGATGCCGGTGGGTAATCTTTATCTTGAAATTACCGAAACAGTGCTGGTTGATGATATTGATGTCACCCTGCAGACGGTGAAGGGTCTGGATCAACTTGGCCTGCGTCTTGCCGTCGATGATTTCGGCACCGGCTACTCATCCCTGCGCTATCTGCGCCGTTTCCCGATCGCCATTCTCAAGATTGATCGCTCCTTCGTGGATGGTCTCGGCACCGATCGGGAGGATGAGACCATCGTGAAGGCGATACTCGGCCTGGCCCGTGCCCTCGGCATCGCTGTGGTGGCCGAAGGCGTGGAGACCGCCCTGCAGGATTCCCAACTGGTCGCCCTGGGATGTGCCTGGGCCCAGGGCTTTTATTACGGCAAGGTGCTCGATGCCGCTGAGGCGGAGCGCTGGCTGCCCAAGCATCAGGCCGCGCACGGTGGGTCCATCATCGATGCGGAGATGACCGGTCTGGAGGGGTGTCTTCCGGCAGGTGGAGGAGGGTGACCCAGAACTCTGGAGGTGCCGCTGGCGCGGCAGCGGCTGAAGCCCAATTCGCGGGACCTCAAAAGCCCTCGGGCAGGATCCGACCCAGGGGGGGTGGCCGCCAGTTCCAGTTCGCCTACAGGAAATTGCGGTTGAGAAGATCCGCTGGGGCCGCCGCATGAATCGTTCAAAACGACTGTAATAACAGCCGCCCACGGTCCGTCGTGCGCATGCGGCTTGCGATAACCTCCTGGCCGCGAGCCAACTGCTCTTCAAATTCAGCCAGCACATCCTGGAGACCCAACTCTGGAAATTGCTCCACCAGTCGCCGGTGAACGCGGCAGTTTCGCCATAACACAAATGTGCCATGTAGCACTTGAAAGAGGGGGCGCGGATCCGGGCGAATGGGTGCTTGATGGATCTCTTGCGGGTTGATCAGCAGTGGATCCAGTGCTAGCAGGGCATTCAAGTGCAGATGCGAACACTCATGGACCAGGTGCTCCAGAAACCAGGCGATCTCCTTGCCCGGTTCAGGGAGGCGCAGCCAGATAGCCCCGAAGGCCTTCGGCGAACTGAATCCCTCAACACCCCCGCCATTAAAGAGCTTGATCAAGGACACATGCGCGGTGATTTCTGCATGCATCTCTGCATCGACGCTACCGATCAGCGCAAGCGCCTGCATCGCGGCGGCATGCAACGGCTTGAGATCGGTTTCCAGAAGCGGGTAAAGCGAGAGTGGTTTCACGTTCTTGACGCGGGTACCACGTACCTCCATCAACAGCTCCTGCTCCCAGGCATGGTGGGCAATCGATTCGGTGAGGATCTGCTGGGTGGCCCAGCTCTCCGGTGGGTCAACAGACCAGGCCTGCAGGGTGTCGTACACCGCATCACCATCCCCCTTGCCCATCGCCTCCATCAGCGCTGCCGATCGGGCGCAGACGCGGGGCTCAAGCCGCTGGTCGAGATCAATCCCACGCACGGCGGCCACGAGTCGAGGCAGGCGCGTCGCGAGTCCCGCCTCTGCGGAGCTAACAGCATTCAGGGCGTTGAAGCGCCAGATTTCTCGCCAAAGGCGAGCCACTTTGGTCGCACTGCTGGCCGAAGGGACGACAGAAAACCAGGTGTTATCAATCGCGGCAGCGAAAGGAATGGCCTGGGCAGTGGCAGTTGCAAAACCTGCGCTGGCCCGCGATCTAGCCACAGAAGCGTGCCCAGGACGCACGGCGAAATCCCTGCCGAGCCGATCCATCGCGATGCTCCAGACGCTGCCTCAACGCACCCTATCCTGGCCGCCCGATCAGGTGGCCAGCGGCTCAATTTGCATCCGCCGCTGGGCGGGCTCTCGACGTCTTCTCACCAAAACCAGCCGATCGATGCGGCGTGAGCTAGCCGAGGGGCAGCTCCACCGAGCTGCTCGTGACGCTTTTCGGTACCAACGGGGCCATCAGCAACCCCCGAGGAATAAAAAAGACCCCTTGCAGCGCAAAGAGTCAAAAAAGAATGGAGCCAAGCGGATTCGAACCGCTGACCCCCTGCATGCCATGCAGGTGCTCTACCAGCTGAGCTATGGCCCCGTGGGATGCGTGCGGCGTCCGGAATGCTGGTGGGGTTGCCTATCGGTAACCCGCCATTCCGGCCGACCCGAAGGCCTTGCCTGGCGCCTGTTGAGCTTACAACGCGGCCGGTCGGGGGAGTCCCCGGTGATCGTGGCGCTGTCAGACCTGGCGCCAGACCGCCACCAGGCGCCCCTGCACCATCACCTCCTGGGCGGGCAGCACGATCGGGGCATAGGCCGGGTTGGCGGCCTCCAGGCGCACTTCGCCACCGCTGCGGTGGAAGTGTTTGAGGGTGGTGCCACTGCCGGGAACAAGGGCGGAAACGATGGTGCCGTTGCGCAGGCGGGCGGGGTCGGAAACCGGTTCCATCAGCACCACGTCGCCATCGGCAATGTGGGCTTCCACCATCGAATCACCATTCACGGTGAGGGCGAAGAGCCCGCGGGTGTCGAGCACCGGCGCGAGGTCCAGGTGCTCCTGCACGTCGTCGAAGGTTTCGATCAGGCCGCCGGCCGCGACCGCACCAAGCACTGGAATCCCCACCGCCCGCTCACCCAGAAGCTGGAGCGTGCGGGCCTGGCCCTCCTGCCAGGTGATCCAGCCCTTCTGCTGCAGGTGCCGCAGCCGACTCTGGATCGGTGCCGGCGACCGAAGCCCCATGGCCTCCATCATCTGGCGGATCGAGGGGCTGTGGCGGTGTTGGCGGATGTAGCCGTTAAGCCAGTCGTAGAGCTCCTGCTGGGCGCTGGTGAGGGACTCGGGGCTGGTGCCGGACGACGGGGCGAACACGAGCAGTACGGATGAACCATCCCTGTTCTGCCAGGTTGGGGCGCTTTTGTCCAGACTTTTTGTCAGGCGAGTCGATGGGGGCGTCGCTGAAAGCTCGGCCTGGGGGCTTCGGGCTTGGTGATGGGCCGCTTGGAGTAGCGGCCCCACGGTGCGATTCAGAGGCCGCCCAACAGGGTGGCCAGCAAGGCCTGCTGGGCGTGCAGGCGGTTTTCCGCCTGGTCGAAGACCCGGCTGGCGCTGCCTTCGATCACGCCGGCGCTGATTTCCTCGCCTCGGTGGGCCGGTAGGCAGTGGAGCACGATCGCGCGCGGATCGGCTTCGCTGAGCAGCGCTTCATCGAGGCACCAGCCGCTAAAGGCCTGCTCCCTTTCGGCTTGTTCTTCTTCCTGGCCCATGGAGGCCCAAACATCGGTGTAGAGGGCCTGGGCGCCGCGCGCGGCTTCTAGCGGATCGTGCACCACGCTGATCTGGGCGCCGCCGGTTGCCAGGGCTCGGGCTCGCTCCAGCACGGCGGGATCGGGGGCAAAGCCTTCGGGGCAACCGATGCGCACATTCACCCCCAGCAGGGCGCCGCACAGCATCAGGGAGTGGGCCACATTATTGCCGTCACCCACGTAGGCGAGGGTGAGCCCGGCCAGGTCGGCCGGGCTGCTGCCGAAGGCCTCCTGCAGGGTGAGGTAATCGGCCAGGGCTTGGCAGGGGTGCTCCAGGTCGGTGAGGGCATTGATCACGGGGATCGTCGCCCAGTGGGCATAAGCCTCCAGGTCGGACTGCGCGAAGGTGCGGATCGCCAGGGCGTCGCAGTAGCGGCTCAGCACCCGGGCCGTGTCGGCCACCGGTTCGCCTCGCCCCACCTGGGTCACGGTGGGCAGCAGGTCGATGGTCTGGCCGCCCAGGCGCGCCATGGCGACCGTGAAGCTCACCCGGGTGCGGGTGGAGGCCTTGCTGAAGACCAGGCCCAGCACCTTGCCGCCCAGGTCGATGCGGCGCCGTCCGGCCTTCAGGTCGGCTGCCACCTCCAGCAGGGCGCTGGCCTGGTCGGCGCTGATGTCCGCCGAGGAGAGGAAGTCCCTGCCCAAGAGAGCGGCCAGGCAGTCAGGCGCGCTGGAGACAGCCATCGACCCATCTCAAAGAACCCTTATCCGAGATCGGGGGCCCCGCCGTCAAGGGGGGGCTGGCAGCAGGGGGCCTTAAGGGGGCATGGTTCATTGAGCCAGAGGCGCAGCATCAGCCGCGGCGCGCTGGGATCGTCTTGGTCAGCATCGAGGGCATCGAAGGCCTCGCAATCAAGCGGCCCCAGCGGTTCGCCGATCCGCCCAGCGGGGCCCGGCGGATGCAGGCCAGGCCGACCCAGCGGGGATGGGTCTCAACGCGGGAGGCCCTCGAAGAGTGGATCGCTGCTGCCCAGGTAGGTGTGGTTGCCAGGTTCGATAGAAAAGGGGGCTTCGGCCGGTCGCTAGCCGGCCATGGCGCGTTCATGCAGCCACGACCAGAAGGTATCCCGCAGAGCAAGAGCTTTGCGCATGCCCTTGGTGAGGTCGGCCCTGCCGGCGGCTGTGGCGGCGAAATCGCTGGCAATCGCTTTGAGGGTGGCCTGGTGGTGGTCATCAACGGCCGTATGCAATGGGAAGAAAACGGCATCTTCTGGCTTGAGGCTGTCGAGTTGGTTGATGGCAGCAACAAAGGGTCGGTAGATGGTCTGGACAATCGTTTCGGTGCCAAGGCCCAGGGCCCCGAGGGCTTCGGCAGCCGATCCCGTGTTCAAGATGGCAAGAAATTGTTCGCGCCAGCAGACCACCTCGATGTGGTCGTTCTCTGCGGTGCTGTCGCCCACGCCGATGGCATTGCGAAAGCGCTTGAACAGCTCAGGGTGGGGAATGCCGATGATCCATTCGGGTTGAACTCCGCATTCTTTAAGCTCTAGCAGCTCTTCTTCCTCGTATTGACCCGACTCCTCCATGAGGTTTTCGAGCAGTGCTTTTCGATGGTCTGGGTTTTCTAACTTGGA